>OBEQ011361969.1_pt1 | contig 78323 bp, 62 predicted proteins | sample 1670901 | NCBI WGS metagenome assembly OBEQ01 (sample SAMEA104232315, study PRJEB22302) | groundwater metagenome | biome: forest; feature: aquifer; material: groundwater | place: USA | collected 2011-08-07 | depth 5.4 m | reverse complement strand
AGTGATATCTTAGGTCATACCTTGTCTGAGCCGTAGACTTCAAACCTTTCACGTTTGAAGTCTACTACCTTTGTCAAACCTTGTAAACGAGCTTTACAGCCGAGGGTTAAAAACCCTCGGATAGTCGCTTAATCATTATAACATTTACATTTACTATAGTAAATTACATAATGTTGTTTAATTTTAATCATAGCAGAATTTTGTATTGCTAAATAAGTGAGTTTTTATTACAATTATGTTTATGAAAGTTAAAAACCTACACAAATTACAAGATTGGGAAAATTATTATAGCGATAACATCCCTCTTCAAGTAAAACTAAAGGCTGGATTATTTACTTCTTACGATATTTTTCTCTGCGATTCACTATTAGAAAAATATATACCAAAATACAATGGACAGTTAATGATTAGACCCACTATTTGCGAGATAGGTAGTGGAAACGGAAAATTAGTAAAGAAGGTAGCTGACTTGCTTGGTTATAAACCTTATGGGATTGAATACTCAAAAGAAGCTGCAGAAATTTCTAAAAAGAATGGCATAGATGTCTTTGTGGGCGATGCTTTTGACAAAAAAGTTGTTAATAAATTTAAAAATCAATTTGATTCAGTTTTTTCATATGGATTTGTAGAACATATAATTCCACCAGAGAAAGCAATTAAGCTACATTTAGATTTAACAAAACCCGGAGGTTACTTTATAATTCAAATTCCGCGATTTAAAGGCTTCAATCTTTTAAGATTAAAAATTTTTAGACCAGACTTAATAGAAAATCACAATCTTGATATTATGAATGAGGATATATTAGAAAAGTTATGCAATAGGCCTAACGTTAAAAAAATATATTGCGGAAATTATGGTACATTTAAATTAAGACTTCCTATGGATAAAAAAAACTTTAAATATTATCTCTTAAAAACTATCTGTAGCCTAGATTACGCTTTAAATCCAATGTTTAGATTACTATTTGGAAATAAAGGGTTTGAAACTAACTTTTTCAGTCCATCTGTTATGTTTATTGGGCAGAAGAAAACATTCTAGTATTTTTTTTCTTATGATTTTTCAAAAAAAGAGGTCATTTATTTCTTTTTAAAAAGATCTCTTTCTAAAAAACCACACAATTTCTGATTCTCCATATGAAAGTATTATCAAAAAACAAAGTATTGGATGTAAAAACCATGCCCTGTCGCGAATTTTTATATACCCCTTAATGCTTTCGTATAAAGAAAAAAAAGTCAATGAAAAAAACGCAAATTTTATGAGACGTAATCTATCCTTACCGGATCGCCAACTAAAAACAAGATATTTTCTTTTTCCTCTTCTTTCATCATAAAATGTTTGTTTAACCTGAACCCTTCTTTTGGCATAAGTAATAATACTTGGCGTTATGACGTGAATTACTGAATTTTTTATAACACCGCACGTATTGTATCCCAAGTCTAGCATGTCAACAAATGTGTCTAAATGAACATACAATTTTGGGTCCTTATTTACTTTATTCATAGCACTCCTAAGAAACATATGTCCATTATCTCCCATCGTAGGCAAAGTATCTTTATTAAATTCAACAACCCAATAGCTAGGTGTCTCACTGATTATTTTCCCTTTATCATATTTTTTCTGCAGAAGTGGAATCTTGTCTGATTTTCCCAAATAATACAGTGTAGGATCCCCAGCTCCAAAAAATGCTCCATAACGCGTAGTCGCTGACATATTTTTCTCATAACTATTGTATGCGCTGTATGTACAAAATACTTTTGTATTTTCCACAAAGGGCCGTACCATTTCTTTTAACCAGTTTTTTGACGTTGGAATATTATCCGACTGAAGCATTAATACAAGATCATTCTTTGCTTTTTTTATTCCAAGACTTGCGCGAACTTGTTCTTGAACTTTTAAATCACTTCGTACGGTTAAAATACATCCATATTTCTTTGCTAATTCTGCTGTCCCATTCGTAGAACCTGCATCCATTACGATGTGCTCCAATAAATTTTTTGGGTATTCCTGTTCCCGCAATGCTTTCAGCACGCGTTCAAAAAGCGGAAGTGGCGAATTCCAAGTTGGCGTAACAATAGAAATAGACGGAAGATTACTCATAAAGAAAAAAGTGGCCAACTGTTATCTACTTCAGAGGCAATAACTTTCTTTATTGGCCATTCAATTCTAAAAAAAGGATCATTCCATCTTATTCCTATTACATCTTGAGGTGAATAAAATTGCGAGACAGGATACAAAACGACAGTATTATCCTCTAATACTTGATAGCCGTGCATAATTCCTTTTGGCACAAATACCATTTTCTTATTTTTTTCTGTTAATAAATTCCCAACCCATTGACCAAATGTCGGCGATTCTTTTCGAAAATCAATTGATACGTCAAATATAGAACCTTTTGTACACTGCATTAATTTATCCTCGGCGTTAGGAACTTTTTGCATATGAGGGCCTCGAATTGTTCCCCTACGCAAAGACATAGCGTTATTTACTTGAACTATCTTAAAATCGATACCATGGTCTTTAAATTCATTAATATCGTAAAGACGCTGAAAGTATCCTCTTTGATCTGTTTTTGGCTTTGGCTCAACTATGTAGATTCCTTCAATTTTAGTTTTTGTAAAAATCATAATACGAGCTTATACCATTGAATAATTGATTTTAAAGTTGAATCTAAATTATGCTTTGGTTTCCAACCAAGGTTTCTAATTTTTGAATCGTCTAAATGTTGGTAAGGAATTTCATTTTTTACTGTATTGAGTATTCTGTAGGGAATTCTGCAATGCAAGATGCTTTCGGCTTCTTTAACTAAATCTAGAACTGAAAGAGTATCTTGGGAAGAAAAATTATAGGCTTGGCCTATTACTCTATCTATGTTTTTAAGTAAAAATAAGTAACCATTTACTACATCTTTCACATAGATATAATCTCGGACATATGTTCCATCGCTTCTGATTTTTAATATTTTTTTCTTACTGACCGCCTCGCAGATACCGGGGATAATTCTATCAAAATGCAAATCTCCTTCTCCAAATACATTACCAAATCGAGTAATGACAACAGGAAGGTTATACGTGGTAAAATATGACTGACAAATAAGATCCATAGACGACTTCGAAACATCATATGGATGATCTCCTTTTAGAGGATCCTTTTCCGTATAAGCTTTTTTTGTTTTCCCGTATGCTTTATCAGAAGAGGCCACAATTATGCCTCTTATTTTCTTGTTCCTTCGAAATCCCTCCAGTATATTAACTGTGCCCATAATATTTGTTTCAAATGTAGAATAAGGATTCTTAAAGGCCTCTTCAACAATAGGCTCTGCTGCAAGGTGATAAACATAATCAAAACTAGACTTATCAAAGTACTCAAATACTTTTTCCTTATCTCTAATGTCCACGACATCAAGCGAGGCATATGAAGATAAATTTCGTAAGGCAAAAACTGATTTGGAGTTAACTTTTATATCCAAAACGGAAACTTTTGCACCAATTTCTATTAACTCTAGAACTAAATTTCCTCCAATAAAACCCGCTCCGCCCGTTACCAATATTTTTTTACCTTTTAATCTTTCCATATTTTCCATCTCGGATCCTCTTTCCAATAGCGATTAAGATTATCTACATCTGGATACGTATCCATTGAGTGCCAAAATCCATCATGTATATAGAGAGAAAGTTGTTTTTTTCCTAAAAGGCGTTTTAATGCTTCGTGTTCCATTTCATTTTCTCTTAAATAATTAAAAAAGTCTCTCTTAAAAATCATGAATCCTCCATTTACCCATTCTTTTAGAACAGGTTTTTCGATAAACGAAGTTACTCTTTTATTTTTGTCTGTACCAAGCAATCCATATTTGCTACGCGGATGAACACCTGTCACAGTTCCTATTGTTCCCTGTTTTTCATGAAACTTTATTAATTTTTTAATATTAATATCAGATACTCCATCACCATAAGTAACCATGAAATTTTTATCTTCTTTTGGAATGTAGTCCTTAACTCTTAGTATTCTTTCTCCGGGAAGAGTTTCTTCTCCTGTGTCCACGAAAGTAATTTTGAAATCATCAATTATAATAGCATCGCTATTCTTGTGAGTCTTTGCAAATCCTGTTTTCGTGTGAAGAGTAAAGTTGTGGGCAAAATGCTTCTGATTAAGAAAATATTCTTTTATGTAGTTACCTTTGTAGCCTAGCGCGATAATAAATTCGTTAAAACCATAGTGTGCATATATTTTCATAATATGCCACAGAATGGGCTTTCCTCCAATATTAACCATTGGCTTTGGCTTAAACTCCGTTTCTTCTTTTAATCTGTATCCAATTCCTCCTGATAATATAACTGTTTTCATAATTATTTATTCACTTATTATGCTAATTTTTCTTATGGAAAAAACCTTCAATCATCCAAAACACATCGAAATAAACAAAAAAAATATTCATAAATGGGACTAAAACTATTTTAAAATCTGCCAAAGATGACGCATCTAAAAAAAATTTCCTAGAATAATAAAAAGCGTATATTACTAATAGTGGTATTCCTATAAACCACAGATAGGGTATAAAAGGAAGAATTGCTAATACAAATTTAGATAAAAATATCAGAAGAGTAACAAGAGACAACGAAGTTGTATGTATGCTAACAAATCTTCCATATGATCTTGCATTTACTTTTTTTGATTTTAATATATTTATAAAAGAAAAGCTCTTTCCAATATAGTGGATGTGTAAAACAAGAGCATTACTTAGAACAATCTTTCCAGATTTTCTTAAACGAGTATGAAGATCCGCATCTTCTCCCCCAATAATATCTTGTCCTCCAAAATTTTTTACATCGTATCCTCCTATTTTCAAAAACGTTTCTCTTTTTACACACTCAAACTGACCATTGCCTGAAGGAATTTTAACATCGACCATGTTTGCAAATAGATATTTTTGCCAAAAATTATATTTCTTCCAAATAGACTTAGGAAGAATAACATAAGGCGCAGATAAATCTACACTCGGATCTTTTATGAATGGTGCCATGAGTTTCTTCAGTTCATTTTTTGTCGGTAATACACAATCTGAGTGCATATTTACTATATAGGTTCCTTTTGCGAGTTGTGCCCCTAAATTAAAACTATCGGCAACACGATATGTCTTATCTCGTTTTATTAGCTGTATAGGGATTTTTTTATTTCTTTTTTTAAAGTTTTCTATTACCTGTATTGTTTTATCTGTAGAATGATTATCAATCATTATTATTTCTTGAATTGAATAATTCTGCCTGAAAAGACTTTTTAGGCAGAAGAGTATTGTTGTTTCAGAATTAAATACCGGAAGATTAATTGATACAGAATTATAATTCATTATAAATTTTTTCTAAAAAATTAAACTTTTTTTTGTAATATGATTCATAATAGAAAAAGTTATTAAATGCCTCAACACCTTTTTTGTAATACTCATAATTCTCTTTTATCGCAAGCAATGCTGCTTCTATAGATTTTTCATGTAATGTTACAATTTTCCCTGCATTAAATTTTTTAACGTATGGAACAACTGCCGAAGTATTAGACATAACAACCGGCAGGCCCATTTCTGTATATGCCTTTACTTTTCCAGGATCGGTATAAAATGTGGAACTTTTGTTACTTGTGGCATACAACGCAATACCAATATGGCATGTTTTCGATACACTATCAAGTTCTCTATCGGAAAAAAATTTATTTGGGAAAAAGACTCTACTCTGAATTCCATAATTTTTTATTTTTTGTTGATATTTTTTGTAAAAATCATTACTGCAATTACCAATAATATTAAGTTTATAATCTTTGTAATTTTTAATAAAAAGCAAAAGGGATTCTAGCCCCTGACCAGGTTTTATAAGACCAACAAACAGCAACGAACAAATACTTGAAGGAAGATTTCTTTGTATATGTTTTGGTTTTACACCCCACATAACCGTTTTTCTATATGCTGTATCCAGGATATCTCCATTCATCTGTTTGTTTATTTTGTCACTTAAATATGTTGCGTACGGAATTCCATCGTGATAAAACTTTTTTAATTTTTCAAATAATCTAAGTGAAAAAGCAGTTGGAGGAAAAAAATCACCTACAAAATAAATAAACGTAATATTTCTTATTAATTTTTGCAGCGACATTGCGAAAAATGAAATAGGATGAGGCGAATAAACAACAAGCTTCTCATTTCTGGAAAAATATTTAAGAATGAAGAAAATATGAAATATATACCATGAGAGATAATAAAGAAAAATGTTTTCTGATGACCATACCTTTTGTTCGAGAGTAAGTTTTTTATACTTATATACCCGCAGTAGATTCCCTTTATTTTTTAACCTGGGCATTACGATAAAAGCAACTAGTTTTTCGCAGTGCTGCGAGAAGTATTCCTCGATATTTCCGCAAAATTGAAGACTGGAAACCATAAACAGATTGTTATAACGTGATTTCACAATCATATCCATTCGTATACATATATCTTCAGTTTACAGGTTAAATAAATTCTTGACTGCGGGCTCATAATCATTATGATATGATATCATACTATAGCTTGGGGGTGCTTTTCAAGCGACGAATCGCAGTATTTAAATGAGAAATTGGATTGCCGATAAAAAAATCGTTATTGTCGTACATGAAGGAATGCCGGTTGGTACTGCGTATGATTTGCGCCGATTTCTTATCGAGAGTAAAATAGAAAAGCTTCTTTTTATAGCTCACCCTTTAACCTTTGAGAATGAGTTCTATAGATTCAGTTCGCAATATGAAGTGTATGAACATGGAAAGTTGATAAATAAAGGGGCATCATTTCACTGGCGCTTACCGGACATATTTTTGTATATAAAAGACATTCTTTATACGCTCATTTGGTCGACAAAATTTGATAATAAATATGACCTGTTTATCGGGGTAGATCCATTAAATGCATTAGTAGGAATTATTTTACGAATTTTCGGTCGTACTAACAAAGTCATCTATTATACAATCGATTACTTTACTCCACGATTTGAAAATAAAGTACTCAATACCATATATCACAGCATAGATAAATTTTGTGTTCGCTTTTGTGATGAGACATGGAATCTTTCGTCTGTGATGGCAAAGGCACGGGAAACATATAATAATATGCCCAGAAGCTTATATAATAAGCAATACACAGTGCCTATCGGTGTATGGTTTTATCAGGCAAAACGAAAACCGTTCAATAAAATCAATAAAAAGAAAATAATTTTTACCGGGCATTTAAATCCTATGCAGGGAGTAAATTTATTTTTACAAGCAATGCCAAAAATTATAAAAAAAATTCCCGATATTGAGGTTGAGATTATAGGAGGGGGGCCAGAATATGAAAATTTGCGGAGATTAGCTCGCGATTTACAACTAGAAAAGTATATATTGTTTCATGGATGGATCGATAATAGGCAGGAGTTGGAGAACCTACTTTCGGATGCTGCAGTAGGCCTAGCTCCATTCAATACAAATATTGCAGGCGATAAAGTTAGAAATGCCGATCCTGCCAAACTTAAAGATTATGCCCTTCTCGGCCTACCGTTTATTACTACAAATGCAATTTCAAATCCAAAAGAAATTATGGATATGAAATATGGGATCGTAATAGAATATGATAAAGACCAATTAGCAAAGGCTGTTATAAAATTGTTGCGAGACGAAAAATTGCTCAAAGAGTATAGGAAAAATGCTTTACAATTTGCAAAGCAATATGATAATGAAAAGCTTTTTCTAACAAATCTTAAGCGAGCCCTAGAGGAGAAGAATTAATATGAATATTGCTCTAGCAGGAAGTTGCTTCAAAGCGTTAAGAATGCTAAAATGATAAGAAGTATGATGGCAGTACTTATTGGCACTAGGCCGGAATTTATAAAATTAGCTCCAGTATTAAGAGTTCTCGAAAAAAGAGACATTCCTTACATTTTAATCCACTCAGGTCAACATTATTCTTTGGAATTAGATAAACAGATTATGGAAGATTTAGGCCTTCCAGAGCCAGATTACGAGTTAGATGTTGGTTCAGGGACTCAGGCTGATCAAACAGGCAAAATTATGCTTGGAGTTGAGCAAATCTTAATTAAGGAAAAACCAGAAGTCTTAGTTGTACATGGAGATACTAATACAATGTTGGCGGGATCTTTAGCTGCGGTAAAACTCCATATACCTATAGCTCATGTGGAGTCAGGGCTAAGAAGCTTTGACAATAGAATGCCGGAAGAAATAAACAGAATAATTACTGATCGAATCAGTACTTTGTTGTTTGCCCCAACTGAAGGTACAAAACAAAATTTACTACGAGAAGGTGTAGATAAAAACAAGATATTTATAACTGGAAATACAATTGTTGATGCCTTAATTGATCATCTACCCCTGGCTGAGAAGTCTTCGGTATTAGGCCGCTGCAATCTGCAGAGCGACGATTATATTTTGGTCACTGCCCATAGGGTAGAAACAGTAGACGATCCCAAACGCCTAAGAGATCTGATTTCTTTATTACAGTATGCAACTCTGATTCTAAAGAAAAAAATTATCTGGCCGATCCATCCACGAACTGTGAAACAACTTAGCCTCAATAATATTAAATTAGGCACCAGCATTAAGACTATACCGCCTACAGATTATTTAGATATGTTATCCCTTATGAATAATGCAGCTTTTATTATGACAGACTCAGGAGGAATCCAGGAAGAAGCGTATATTCTTAAAAAGAGGTTAGTTACTTTAAGAAATTCTACTGAACGGCCGGAAACTTTAACAGCAAATTTCCTAGTTGATTTGGATAAAAATAAGTTTAAAAAAGCAATTAATGAATTTAAAAATGGCAAAGTTTATTGGCAGAAAGATGTTTTTGGAAAAGGGAATGCGGGTGAATTGATAATAGGGTATCTTCAAGACTTTCTTCAAGGAAAGCTTAATATAAATGATAACTAAATCTAGAGAATACAACATTGCACTAGCATTTAATGTTATTCTCCCATATTGTGTTGCAAGCACATACAAGCACATAAAAGAATAAGGATACATTGATGTTTATAAAGTGGTTAGATTGTGGTAAACTATTTGACGAAAATATAACTAGAGTATTAAACTGGTATCTAACATGAAAATATTAATTACTGGTGGATTGGGTGCCGTAGGAGCTCCTTTGGCACAAAAATTAAAAGATGAGGAACACGAGGTTTGGGTATGTGATCTTGCTCATTCTGAAGGGCCAAATTATATACGCTGTGATGTTTCTGAATACAGGGAAGTGGAACGGATGTTTGAGCAGATAAACTTTGATTTTGTATATCATTTGGCTGCTGAATTCGGTAGACAGAATGGCGAAGATTACTACGGAAGGCTTTGGAAGAGTAATGCAATTGGGACAAAGAATATTCTAGGTTGTCAGGAAAAAAAGAGATTTAAGATGGTTTTTACAAGTTCGAGTGAAGTTTATGGTGATTGGCGAGATGAAATGGAAGAAGATGTAATGATGAAATATCCAATAAGACAGATGAATGATTATGCTATATCTAAGTGGGTCAATGAAATGCAGATTTTAAATTCTGCTGAGCGTTTTGGTACAGAAACTGTTAGGGTCAGGCTTTTTAATACTTATGGTCCAGGTGAATATTATTCAGAATATAGAAGCGTAGTTTGCCAGTTTATATATTGTGCTCTACATAATTTACCATATACGGTTTATCTCGGTCATCATCGTACTTCTTCTTATATTGATGATACTGTTGCAACACTTGCCAATATTGTTAAAAATTTTAAAGCTGGGGAGGTTTACAATATTGCCGGGAATGAATATCATGATATCAAATCTATTTCAGATATAATACTTACGTATCTGGGAAAGAATGACAAATTGGTAAAATATGTAAAATTTGAGCCACATAATACCAGAGATAAAAAAGCATCTATCAAAAAATCAATTAAAGATTTAAAACATAAATCCTCAACTTCTTTATCAGTAGGCATCCCAAAAACAATTGGATGGCAAAGAAAAGTTTATGACAAAAATAGTTGAAGAGAATAAGAATTCCAAGCAAACTATTTTAGTAGTGGGAATGGGAGTTGTGGGTTTACCTGCTGCGCTTTTATTAGCTCACGCAAATTATAATGTAACTGGAGTAGATATTAATAAAGATATAGTTGGTTTGCTTAATAAAGGAGTATTGCCTCCCCATATTAAAGAAAAGGAGCTACAAGTTCTTTTGCAAGATAGTCAAGTTCAGAAGAATTTTCAAGTTAAACTATTGCCTAATCAGGCAGACAATTTTATTATTGCAGTTCCGACACCGCTGGATTCTACTAAAAAAAGTGCAGATCTATTTTTGTTAAAAAAAGCTGCGGAATCTATTGTGCCGTATCTTAAAAAAGGAAACTTAGTTATTATTGAATCAACGATTCCTCCACTAACATGTAGGAAATTTGTAACACCGATACTTGAAAAAAGTGGATTGAAAGTAGGTCGCGATATTTTGCTCGCTCATTGTCCAGAAAGAGTATTACCAGGTAATATTTATTATGAAATTGTTTATAATGATAGGATAATTGGAGGAGTAAACAAGGAATCATCCCAAAGGGCTAAGAAGTTATACTCCTCTTTTGTGAAAGGAGAGATATATATAACTGATGATGTAACTGCAGAACTTTGCAAGTTAATGGAAAATACATATAGAGATGTTAACATTGCTTTAGCGAATGAGTTTTCATCTGTAGCAGAAGGTTTAGGAATAGATCCAAAAGAAGCTATAAAGCTTTCTAATAAACATCCCAGAGTTAATATTTTGAATCCCGGGATCGGGGTGGGGGGGCATTGCATACCAATAGATCCCTGGTTTATTTATGAAATAGATGAAAAAAATTCTACATTAATCGCCACTGCTAGGAAAATTAATGATAATATTCCTAAAAAAATTGCGGCGAAAATTCGTGATGCAGTTAAAAAAAATAAAAAGGCTAAGATTGTTGCGTTAGGCGCTTCATACAAGGCTGATACCGCCGATCTGAGAGAAAGCCCGGCTGTGAGAATTGTAGAAATATTACGCGGAAATGGATTTAACGTAGATCATTATGATCCATTAATTCCTGCATACCAATGGCATAAAGACTTACTTACTGTCTTACAGGGGGCAAATCTGTTAGTAGTTTTGGTACCACATACAATGATTCTTTCGGAAATACATGAACATAAGTCTGAAATTAAACACATACTTGGAGATTCCAACATACTCTTTTTTTAGCCGCGTAAAAGGGCGTTTTTATAAACAGTTAAACAATTCTTTATTGAATTTGCCAAAACTAATCATTTATAATAAAATATTGGATATGGAGTCAAAGAATAAAAAAGTACTTGTAACTGGGGGTAGCGGTTTTTTAGGCGGCCACATTGTTGAAAAGTTGAAAAATTTTGGCGTTGACATATTGGCCCCCAGTCACAAAGAGTTGGATTTAACCCAAAATGAATCCTGTCGAGATTATTTTTCAAATCAACGACCCAATATTGTCATTCACTGTGCTGGCGCAATTAGTGGTTTGTTAAATATTTTAGAAAACCCTGCAAATATTTTTGACAATAATCTGAGAATCAACTTAAATGTTTTAAAGTTTGCTCATGAATTCGGAGCTGAAAAACTGGTAAATATAGGCTCCACATGCGCCTATCCGGGTGACTTGCCAACAGGATATTTTCGGGAAGAGGAATTTTTAAATGGACCAATGCACGAAAGTGTGGAATCGTATGGCTTTTCAAAGCGAGCAATGTATATTGGTGGTAAGGCCTACAGACAACAATTCGGTTTTAACTCAATAATCCTACTTTTAACAAATATGTATGGCCCTGGGGATGTTTTTAGTATAGAACGATCGCATGTCGCCTCGGCTTTAATTAAGAAATTTGTTGATGCAAAATTAAAAAACTTACCCGAGGTTCAAGTTTTGGGCACTGGACGAGCAATTCGTGAGTTTTTGTATGTGGAAGATGCTGCTGATGCAATTATTAAAGCCACTGAAATGTATAACGAGGCGATACCGCTCAATGTTGGAACAGGAAACGAAACACCCATATCGGAATTGGCAAATGTAATAAAAGAAATTTCCCGTTATCCTGGCAAAATAACATGGAATACCAAAGGTCCTGATGGAGCACTTCGAAAGGTTTCGGATATTTCTCGGATAAAAAATAAACTGAACTGGGAACCTAAATATGATCTGAAGGCTGGTTTAACTAAAACTATTAAGTGGTTCGAAGATAATTATAAGACTGCAGTTTCAAAAAAATAAATTTTTATTCATGAGTCAAACAATACTATTTGGTGGCAGTGGCTTCTTAGGCCCTATAATTCTTGAAAAGTATCCTGATATTATTTCGATTGGTCGCAGCCTCTTACCTCCATATCTTAAAAATAAACATATAACCCTACGCAGTCTTGATAATTTAACAGCTCTTGATTCAGTGAATTTTGATAAGGTTATTTTTTTAATCGGCAGCTCAAATCACCATATGATTAATAGAAAACCGAGCATGGGTATTGATTATAATGTTTTACCACTTAAAAAAATACTTTTTTATTTACAAAAGAGAAAAATTAAAAAATTTATTTGCTTTACCACAATTCTGCTTTATGATGTTAACAAAATGAAATTACCGGTGAACGAAACCCAAGCGATTAATCCTTATACCAACGACTATGTCTTTAGCAAATATTTATCTGAAGAATTGATTACATTTTATTCTGATAAGATCCCTTCTATTATTGTTCGTTTTAGTAATATCTATGGACCTACCAAATTAATCAGACCAGACTTAGTACCAACACTGATCCAAAAAGCATTATCTCCAAACGAAGTTACCGTATGGAATACAAAGCCTGTTCGTGATTTTTTATATACCCCCGATGCGGCAGACGCGATTATAAAACTGCTTGATACTGATTATGTTGGTCCAGTTAATTTGGGTACGGGAAAATCAGTTAGCGTTAGACAAATCACAAATATTATAGAAGATTTATCAGGGAAAAAAATTAAAGATTTAAATAAACCTGTATCTGGTCCAATGAATTTTGTATGTGACATATCTCTTGTTAAAAACCTTACTGGTTGGGAACCAAAATATTCCATTGAAGAAGGACTCAAGGAAACATATAAGATTATGAAACAGTACGCAGATGAATGCCGATGGTGGGATAAAGACAGCTAGTCAGGGGTATCTTCTATAATTCGTACTCTAAAATTGCTTTACGAATTATTTCTTTTTCTTGAGGATTAAGTTTAATAAACAACTCTGCGAAATCATTCATTTCTTGATTTGTTATATCGCGAGTTTTTTTATAAATGGTCACATGAGATTTATCCATTGGAATTAACACAATTTTAATTGGTACAAAAGCGTTTGGAAGCTTTCCATTAGGCAATCGTAGTGCTTTGTTGAATTGCTTTACTATATACATGTCTTCTGAATCAATACCATACTTATCTATAGGATTACTCTCCTTAACAATAACGTAATCCGCAGTTTTTAAATCTCCAAACAAACGAAAATAGTCATCTTTTGCTATATGCCTTATGTTTAAATCTGGAGCTTTTAACAAGTATCGCTTATGGTAAAAAGCAATTGAATATATAGCGTTATCAAAAGGATGATAATCAAAGGTGGACAACAATGCTGGAGGTCGAGATTTGCGCCCGAAATCCTGCTCGATTGTATTAATTATTAATTCAGCATTTAACTCCTCTTCTCTTGGAGGCCACACCATTGGAGTTAAATATATTCTTCTCGGATGACGAATAAATTCTGGCAAGACAATGTCTTTTAATCCCTGTTGCCCCATTGGACCGATTCCCCAGCTTGAACCAAGAAAGTTTAAAAAACCAATAATTACAGTTGCAATTATTAAAACAAATTCGATTTTTTTATTTTTTACATAATCAAAAACTATTGCAGAAATAATTGCCATCAGTGGATAAATAGGAACAATATATCGATCACCTTTCTCAACAGATCCAAAAGTAAAAAAGAAGTACGCTAGTAAAAATCCCAATGATAAAAATGCATATCTTCTAATAAAAATTATCGACAAAATAAGACCAACTGCAAAAAGAGCAATAAAATAAATGGTTTGTTGAGAAAAAATATTAATATAAAACATAATCGAATGGGTCGAAAAAACATTAATCAAATCTGAAAAAGGAGCATACTTATACGCCCAAACAGCATGGTGTATCGAAGAAAGATCGTTGTTAACATATTGTTTAAAATAGAGAAAATTAGGGATATAGTAAACAAGTAAAGATGGTAATATTCCAATTAAAAAAATGATAATTAAGCTAATTAAAAAAGATTTTGCATATCTCGTTTTTTTCCGAAATTGATTCCGTATTGAAAAAAATAAAGTTACTATTAATGAGCCAAAAATAAACAGTGGCGATACCCATCTTGTCAAATTTCCTGCAGTCAATAATAAGGAGAAAAAAAATGTGTGCTTTGGTATAGAAAAATTATGAGACTTGGCTAGGAAAAGTAAGGAAAGCACAACAAAACAGCTCGTTGCTGTTTCGCTATAAGTAAAGTGAAGATAGAATAAAGGAAATCCGTAAAAAGCAAAAATAACAGACGCTAAGACACTTGATTTTTTACTGATAAATTCTTTCCCTAAGTAATAAATTGCAATGATAGTTACAACATAAAAAATGCCGTTTATTCCTAAGGCAATTTTATAGGTATAATCTGTACCAAAGAGTAAAAGGGGTATTGCAAGAATTAATCCGTAGAAAGGCTGTCGATTTGGATTTACATTAAGTATATCGTACCAACTATGAACATTAAGATGTTTTAAAATATCATAGAATTTCACCGCTAAACCCATATATACATGCTCGTCTACCTCTGGATATTGATGAGTTTTTAAAACATAGAGCGTATGACTTACTAAAAGCACCAGGGACAATACCAGAAGAGACCATACATGCCATTTCTTCTTAATTTTTAACAGCTTTATAACAAGACGTATCTTAAGTAACCCGTCTTGCACTAATCTATTCTTTTTCCAAAAACCAGGCGCAGATCTAACCATATATTAGGAAGTAAAAACATGAATAATCTCTTGTATTTCACTTTCTGTAAGTTCTGGGTTATTTCCAAAATATAATCCTTGCTCATGAACTAATTTTGCATTTGAATTTTTAACAACGTGTAAGTATTCTTTCATATATTTCCGGAAAAATGGCTGAGCGGTCATATCCCCTCCCACAATTGGACGTATTTCAATTTTATCCTTGCACTTTTCAACTAACCTATCTCTTATTTCTCTTGATTTACAAATCACAGGAACGGCAAAGTTAGAAACAAAATCAATATGACTATATTTAATTGGAAAATATATATCTGTTTTATTATAAATTTGATTAGCCATCTTCAAAAAATTATCTCTTCTTTTACTCGTTATTTCATCTATATATTTCATCTGTATATTTCCAATAAATCCATTTATTTCTGTCGTTCTAAAATTATAACCCAGATCATAAAAGGTATAACGAGAATAAAATGTTGAATTTACATTAAATTTAATTCGTATCTTTAGTTGTTTCTTTTCTGTTAAATTTCTATCCCATCCATGAGCTCTTACCAATTGCAACATGGTCTCAAGCTCTGTATCATCAGTACAAATAGCTCCACCTTCGATGGTAGATAAGTGATGGCCTACATAAAAGGAAAACGTAGAAGCTATTCCATAATTTCCGAGTTTTTTTCCTTTATATACAGTTCCTAATGATTCGCAATTGTCTTCAGTAAGTAAAATTTTTCTTTTATCACATATCTTTTTAATTTCATCAATATCATCGCAAAAACCTAATAGGTTTGTAAGGAAAAGCATTTTTATTGGAAATTTTTCTAATACCGAAAGTAGTGTTTTGCTTGAAGCATTCAGGGTGTCAAGCTCTACATCAACTGGAATTGCCTGAAGACCTAATTGAATAAGGGGCATAACATTTGTTGACCAGGTAAGGGCAGAAAATGCGACTATATCACCCTTTTTTATTCTACCTAGATTGAGAAGTGCTTGAATTAATGCAAGATTGGCAGAACTACCACTGTTAACCATTATGCAGTGTCGTCGGTCTTGATACTTTGCAAATGTCTTTTCAAATTTTCTACATTCTTCACCAATACTCAAAACAGGTGCTTCTTTTATAAAAGAGCATAATTTCTTCTTTGTATTTAATTCGTTATAAAATGTTGATTTAATCAGTTTAATCATATTGCCTTCATAAATTATAGCTTTTTCCCTGACTAAATTCATCTATCTTTTTTAGAATTCTGCTAGAAGTCTTTGTTATTACAGGAATCGTCTCTTTTACCTCTGCACAAAACCAAAGGAAAAGAGAAAACCAAACATAGTTTATTGTGATTGGACTAAAAGGAAAAACTACTATGATACTCTTTGTAAAAAAAGACAGAAAACTGACAACACTGTAAAAATAGTACCATTTCGTCCGAAAAAGAGATCCAAACGCTATAGGCAACCACAAATATGAAAGCAAAAATATTGGTGTAAAGCTTAAAAAACAAAGTATTAACAATAAAAAAAATCGTGCAATATTTTTCTCTGGAAATGATAGAAAAAATAACCCAAAGCTAATAAAAAAAGTAAACGTATATAATAATGGTGTAATAAAACTAAACTTTGCACATTCTTGACACACACTAAGCAGTGCTGCTCGTAATCCCACTGGCTCTGAATCTATTCCATATACAGGAGAAATAAATATAGCAAAAACAATAATCAGAAGAAGTATGCTAATAATTTTCTTCTTCTGCAAAAAAATAAAAGCAAAAGCAAGTAAAAGAAGCATCCCTACATTCATTTGAATTCCATAAACACCGGAGAGCATAAGTGTAACCGGATGGAGGAAAAAAAATGTCCCTGTCTTCAATCCTGATTTACCATTCTTCTCCGCAAATTTATAAAGAAGAAAAAAAGATCCAATATCTAAAAGGAGGGGAAATCCTTGTTTTTGTAGACTTACTAAAATTTCCTGAATTGAAAAAGGAGAAAAAAACTGCCAAAGGAACCCTTGGGAATAATCAGCTGTCCTTGGTATCATAAGACGTATTATTGATCCAATAAGTAATATGGTAATAATATTCTTTTTGGCAAGAATTACAGAAAGAATCATCCTCAATCTTTTATAAAACCACTCTTTAACATTCCTTTCTTTCATTTTGACATATGCTGTCTTTGAAGAAATATCCAGATTCATTTTCTCTCTATGAAGAAGAAAAATATCAACAAAGACAAAAATTGCAAATGAAAAAAATAAAAGCATACTAAAGAGTCTCTGAAAAGGAGTAGACCGAATAACTTCTAATGATTTTTGCATAATAAAAGAAACTAAATCATTTCTATTTCTTAGGAGTACTTCTTTTGAAAATTTATATTTACTAACGATGGTTGGCTCATTTTCCCCTATTGCAACCGCATTCCCTATTTTTCCTCGAAGTGATTCTATTTCAAAAATGTATGCTTTCCCTTTTGAATTAGCAATGATAGGAAATCCAAATGGAAAAAGAGGATAACTTGGAAATAGTCTACTTTCATATTCACGAACATAATACCAACCGTTTTCATTTTTTTCTTTCAATCGAAAAATGAACAAATCAGTATTTTTTCTTCCATAGGTTTCAAAACGAACTGCTAGTATTCCCAAATTATCCTCTCTTGCTGTAATAATGCCTTGAATCTTCTCTCCAGCAAAAATCTCTCCTCTTTTAAAATTTATACCAATATTTCTCTGGTGGTTATATTCGAGTAACAATTTATTTGGAACTTTATAAAAAGAATATCCTAACGACAAAAAAAATAAAAATGCAATAAGAAAAAGAATCTCCATTCCTCTGAAAAACCATTTTTTAAATAGAGTTCTGTTTTTTTCCTGTTTCATAACAAATCTTTGTGCATCTTATACCAATAAAGAGTTTTTTTCAAACCTTCTTCTAAGGACGTTTTTGGTTTCCACCCTAAAATTTTTTCTGCCTTATGAAACGAAACATACTGTTCAGAAATCTCTGCCGATCTTTCTTCGGAAATCTTTTTTATTTGTATTTTTTTTCCATATAGTTCAATTATTTTTTTAATGAGCATCTCTACAGAAATCTTGTTACCTCCACCAAAGTTAAAAATGCGATTGTGATCAATTTTACTCATATCAACAGAGGCTAATTTAATGTAGGCTTCAATTGCATCGTCTATAAAAAGGTAATCTCTGATTACGTCTCCTCCCCACATCTTTGGAGAAACTCCCTTCAAGACAGAACGTATCGTTTTTGGGATAAGACGAGTAAAGTTTAAATCTCCTGGCCCATAAATATTAACAAACCGTGGGATAAGTACTGGCAAACGAAAACTTTCGGCGTAAGATTGAGCGATTAAATCTGTACATGCTTTTGAGGTTTCATATGGCCTAGACGGTCTTGGAGTATAACCCTCAAAATAAGGAACTCTGTTTTTCCCATATACGTGAGATGTAGAGGCAATAATAATTTTTTCTAATCTTCGTTTTCTGGCGATTTCTAAAATATTTAAAGTACCTTCTGTATTTACTTTGAATACGTTATATGGATCCCTCTGACCTGATTCAACTAATGGTTTGGCAGCAAGATGAAAACAAATTGAAATCTTCTGATTTTTTATAAAAACATCTAGTGCCGAAAAATCCAAGATATTTGCCTTGAGAGTTTTTTTATTAGATAGTGATCTCGATAACCCATAGACATCGGCTCCAAACAGACGTAACGTTTCCGCAAGATGTGATCCCACAAAGCCATTTATACCTGTAATAAGTACTTTTTTATTCTTTAAATTATTTTCCGTCATACTTATTTTCTATTTAATATTATACCTATTATTCCTGCAGTAATCTCTGCGCTTCGCAAAAGTATTACACCAAGAGTTAAAGAGGGATTTTTAACAAACATATCTAAATGCTTCAAGTAGGAATTCTTGAAAGGAAAAAATTGACCAGCAGCGATTGTCGGATATCTTTTTACATACTCCCTAAACGCTTTGCTATAGTAATATTTCTTTTTTACTCTACCAAAGAAAGAAATACGTCCCTCATCATGGTACAGGTGATTTTTTATTTTACCAATTTTTCCAAGCGTTTTCATTCGATAATGAAAATCTGAGTCTTCTGTACCAACGACACCCTGATCATAACCTCCGATAGAAAGTCCATCACTTTTTCTAAAAAATCTGCAACTCTCATTCATTCCTTCTTCAAGATAAGTACTAATATATCTTTCGAATGCAACACATTTTGTCCAATACCCATCTCCAATAGAAATCTCAGGAACTATCAGTGCGACATAATTATTTATGTTTTTATAACAATCTTCAATTACTTTTGGAGTTAAGTACATGTCTTGATCGATAACTAAAATGTATTCACCTCTCGCCTCTTTTATTCCCCTGTTTCGTTGATTGCATCTTTCCGGTCCATCCTGGAAATATCTTGCATATTTTTTAATTATCTTTTTACATCTTTCTTGATCCTCTTTGTCATAATACAAACTATCAACTACAACAATATCAATATTGGGATATGTTTGTTTTTTAATTGACAAGAGGCATTTTTCAATAGTTCGTTCACACTTATATGTAGCAATGACTGCTGAAATAAGTGGAGTATTTTTAGTTGTTATTTTTTTTACGCTCATATACCTTTTTTAATAATTCCCAACTTTCTCTTCCAGTTTTTTCCCAAGTAAAATTCTTGGCCCAAATTACTGCATTACCAGAAAGTTTTTTATATAGATCTCTGTCTGTTATAAGTTTTTCTATTCCATCAACTAGTCCTAGAGGACTCATGTGATTGATTAGTAATCCTGTTTCCATGTGTTGAATTGAATCCTTTAACCCACTCACATTATACCCTACTGCGGGCGTACCAACGCTATTCGCTTCAATAACATTTAAACCCCACCCTTCTCTTATGGACGGATGGATAAGCACGAATGCCCTGGAAAGAAGATCAAATTTTTCTTTTTCTGATACGAAACCAAATATTGTTGTATTTTTTCCCATATTTGATATATTGAGTAATTGTTTTATTTTTGTCATATAATTTTCATTATCACATTTGCCAACGATCCAAAAAAAAATATTTTGTTTTTTTAAGAGAATTTTAACCGCTTCTATTGCATCCTCTATTCCTTTATCTTGAGCTATTTGAGCAAGATAGATAATTGTTGGAATTTTGTCTTTCTTTTTTTCTTTTGGCAAAATAGACGAAACTCCGTGAGGGATAATAGAAATGTTTTTCCTTTGTATTCCATAAGAAATAAGCTCTGAAGCAATCGATTCCGCCGCAGTAATAAATGGAATATCTCTATAAAACAAAAAGAAGAATTGTTCTAATAAAAATCCGATAAGGCTAAATGGAGGGTAAAGATTTTTAAACCAAACGTGTTTCGCCGGCTCATTGATAAGAGCAATAATCTTTGGTTTCTTTACATAAAATGGGGTAAAAAATGGCACAAAATGAAAACTATCAATAACAAGATCTGAGGCACATATATTTTTTTTATATAAAAAAAACGTACATAAGTGAGTTGTGTAATGAGATCCAGTTCGTATAACGCGTATGCCTTCGTTTGTTTCTTCTTTTTGCCCATTGGGAAAATGTGAAGAATACCACGTAATTTCTGCTCCTCTCTTTTGCCAATATTTTGCTTGTTCAAAAAGAGAAATTTCTGCTCCCCCTGCAAGAGGATGACGTGTATCTCTCCAGTTCAAAATAGTAATTTTCATCCAATATTAATACGAAAATTTAACTCTTGGTCAAGCTTCCACTTCCGTTTGTTACCGTTGTCGTAGTAACGTAAAATACTAAGACGGTAAAACACTGCGAGGGTATCCCAAAGCATACGAAAAATCATCTTCCAAAAATCCGCTGAAGCAATAGGAGCTATAGAGCTTTTTTCTTTAAAGTCTAGCTCCACCGGAGCTTCGTATATCCGTTTGTATCCAAGATGATGGGCTACTGCCAAAATCTCAATATCAAATGCATATGTTTTTACCAAAAGTCGCGGTAATACATCTTCTAAAACTTTTCTTCTATAAAACTTTATCCCGACTTGGGTGTCTTTTATTGAAAGTCCAAAAAGTATACGTACAAAAATTCTATAACCCCACGAGAGTATCTTTCTTTGGAGCGGATAGTGTACTTTCGAAAGAGGATGAAGCTTCGATCCAACAACAATATCTGCATTATGCCATTCAAAATGTTCAAGCAATATTGAAAGCCCATTGGGATTAATATCCATACCAGAATCTATAAAGGCAATAACATTTCCTTTTGCTCTCGCAATTCCAAAACGAATTGCATGTCCCTTTCCGTGATTATGCATATAACCTGTAACAATTACATTATTGAATTTTGCTTTTTTTGCATTAGCGAGCGTTTTATCTACGTACCCATCAATAACAACAATTATTTCATAGTCGTAGCGCATCTGATCCATAACCCCTTTAATTCGAAGTAAATCTTTTTCTATTGTTTTTTCTTGTTTGTATGCGGGAATGATAATCGAAATCAAACCTTGTTTATCTTCTTGTTCTTTGTCCATATAACCTCCAGTAATATAACAAAAGCACAAATAGAAGTAAACTAAGTATACCAAGTGTTATAAGAATTACTTGTAAAAAATTTTTATGGAAAAAGAATATTAACAGACATTGAAGAAAAGTGCTTATGACTATTGGGATAAATACCTTTGTCTTATCTATTGCGAGGTAAAAATTTGTTAATAGTGAAAGAACGGCAAATAAAGCACTGATTACTCCAAAAGGAATAATTAGTGGAATAAGTGTTTTGTCAAGATTTTGATTAAAAATCCTAACAACAAATTCGGGAAATAATATATAAAATAAAACTAGTAAAAAAGAAGGGACAATTACTAACAATAATGAGAAGATAAAATCCTTATGATAATTTTCTCCTTTTGTATATTTTTGGGCTATTAAAGGAAACATAACTGTTCCGATCGGGGTACTAAAATAAAAAACAACTTTTCCTATCAAAGAAATCATTGCATATTTCCCCGCCAGCTCTGGAGAAAAAAAATGTTTTACTAAAACAATATCAATAGTAATAAATGATGTTAATCCAAACGTGGCAAGTGTTGCTGGGGCTCCATAAAAAAATAATCTTTTTAATGACACTTTTGGCTTTCCTTCCCCTTTATTGAATAAGAATCGTAGTGGTAAAAAAGTTAAACAATATGGTATTAAAGACGTTATGATAAGCGCAAATAACACTCCTATTATTGAATAACCCAGAAGAACAAATACAACTCCAACAACTAATTTTAAAAGGGAAGAAAATAAACCGAAAAAAGAAAGGAAAGAAAATGCAAGCTTTGCTTGTAATAATGGCTGATTAGCAACGCCAAGAAAAGATATGAGTATACCGAATCCTGCCAAGACTAGAAACGATGTATTTTCTATATGGAAAAAATTGCTAATATTACTGCGGAAAATAAAAAATAGTAAAAAAATAATAAGGCCAACAAAAAAAGAGTATTTTGTTACTCGTATGTATAATCCTCTTGCCATATTGTAATCTTCTTTAGCAAAATAGGAAGCAAAGAAATAAACGAGAGTTGGAATAACCGCACCCACTGGTAAAGCAAAAAGAGTTATGAGGGAAAATAAGCTCGCTAAAATTCCATAATCGGTAAAAGAAAGATTCCTGCTCATAAACAAATTGAACAAAAAATTACATATATTCGCTGAAAATCCTCCAAGAAAAATAATTGTTGCGCCAGATATAAGAGGATGTTTAGCAAGCACATAGACTTTTTTTACAATTGGATGTATTAAAACACCAGTATCTGAATATGGTAGGTAGGGAGAGAAAAAAAATCCTAATTTATTTTTGATTAACTTTTTCATATACTGCTACTGTATTCTTTGCTGTAGCTTGCCAAGAAAATAATGCTGCTTGCTCTAATCCTTTCTTTATCAATGATTTCCGCAATGATTCATTCGATGAAACACGACTAATTCCCTCTGCAATACTATCTATACTATATGCGTCAACATACAAAACAGCATTTCCTCCTATTTCTGCTAACGACCCTTCTTTTGTTGTTATAACCGGACAACCACAACACATTGCCTCAAGAATCGGCAGCCCAAATCCTTCATAAAGAGATGGCATCACAAAAACTGTTGCAATATTATAAAGAAGAGCTAACTCCTCTATTGGAACAAAACCTATGGAGACAATTTGTTTGTCGCCTTTTGTAAGATTTTGTACTGTTAGTAAGTCTTGATTCCAAGGGTTGTCTATATCAAAATTTTTTTCTACCAATGCTTTTCCTGTCATAACTAACGGAGTATTTGTTTTTTTAACTGCCTCAATTAGCCTTGGTAAATTTTTATTCCAGGTTACATCACCTACGTATAATACAAATTTTTCTGGTAAATGATATTTTCCCCGCAAGCTTTCTATTTTCGACTTTGAACTTTTTACTTGTTTGTACTCTTGGCCTGCTGCTAAATATACAACCGTTATTTTTTTGTCTGATATACCTGTATATCTGACAATATCCCTTTTAGAAGATTGAGAATCGGTAATAATTGCATCTACTTTTTTTAGTGCCATTTTCTGGAACCACCATTTCAATGTTCCCCGTATCCCAGCAGGGAAATAATCTGGAAACACAAGAGGTGTCAAATCATGTACTGTAACAACTGTTTTGCTATTCTTTCGAAAAGGTAGCGACAAAAAAAATGGTTCGAAATAAGGATAGTGAACAACATCTATATCCTTGTGTAATATCTCTCCTCGAGTAAAAAAAATATACGTATTTTCTGGAAAATACTGCAACAGTGATTTTTTAAGATTTTCTATATAAAATCCAGTGCCTCGAACTCTATGTCCAAGAATATGATTATCCTCAAGAGGAGTTACATCTATCGCAATTTTCATCTCTTACTATTATACAACTATTCATGCCATATTTTGCTCTTAGTTTAAAACAACAATCTACAAATTATTCTCTATCTCCAATAGTAAATGCGGTAAGAAAAAGCGGCTCTACTACATTATGCTCAATTAAAATAAAACTAACAGTAAGAGTTGTCCAAAAAATCCACTCTTTATCATCTTTATTTTTTCCAAGAATTTTCATTTTATTAAATTATACCACGCAGCTTAAGAAAAGAATAAAAAAATATGGAAAAAAATGACGCTATAGATAGGAAAGCCCCAAACCTCCTAACAGGGGTATCTTTAAACTGCACCTCAATCAAGTGAATCCCAGCTGGCGCAAGAAAAGAAATCAATCCATTACGATTAGACATTACTTTTACTTCTTTTTTATCGACAAATGCTTCCCATCCAGGAAAATAAGCAGTATTTACAGTAATGCTGGATTCTGATTCTAAAAATAGAGTAAGCATGTACATCGTAGGTCGAATAGTAGCTTCGATAATTTTTCCATGTACGATCGTTGCCTTTTCACTCTGTTTCTTTAATTCTCGATTAAACCATATTGTGTTAAACAAATCTCCTGGGCTATTTGTTCCATCAATAAAATTTGAACGAGTAATGTAGTATAAATCATTTCTATTATGGTAATACGCTGGTTTTGCATAACCAATACTTACCATGACAGCAAATAAAACGAAACCGATGGCTCCTATTTTGCTATTGTTAAAAATCGTAGTAATACTTCCAGCTAAAAATGAAGAAATAAGTATAGCAAGACTAAGAAATCTCCAGGGAAATTGAAAATAGTCCATAAAGGGAACGTATTGCCAAATAGGTAAGGATACCTTAAGCATTAAAAAGATAACGAACGTAAACCAGGAAAAAAAGAAAATTATTATGCGAAAGTTATATCTATCTTTTTTTCTAAGAAAAACAACGATTGATCCCATGCTTGCAATAATAACAAGTAAATTTGCTACACCAATTTGAAATGACATTTGCCCTTCCAGAGTTCCTCCCGAAAAACCAGAACCCCATGACGGGATCAACAATTGGTAGAATTCTGGAAAACTATTTTTAATGTCGTATATTTGAAGACCTGTGACATATTGTATCTCAGACAGCGCAGGAAACCAAAAGACTGCAGATAGACCAAAGCCCAAAAGTATTATGTATAAAGTATTAAGTAATAAGTATTTTCTATCTCCTCGTCTATAGATGAAAATTCCAATATAAGAAAGAGAGAAGGGCATAAACATTAAAGCTAAAATATTATGGGAAAATATGATAAGCGATAAAAATACTCCGGAGAAAACCGCAAACACAGCTTTCTTTTTTTGAAAAAATCCCGTTATGCACCAAAGAAATGCAGGGAAAAAAGCCAATGCCCATACTTCGCCAACCGACCCTCTAATATAGATATCAACAAAATGATAAGGAGCATACGTATAAAAAATGGCTGAAACAACACCACCAAGATTTCCCCAAAACATCCTTGTCCATAGGTAGAAAAACACTGCGCCTATAACAAGAGCAAGAAACATGTTGAGCTTGAAAGCATCGATGAAACTTACACCAAATATATGGAAAAATGATGCAATGTAGTTTGGCAAGGGATAGACATAGTTGAAAAGTGGTACACCGTAGCCGTTATTAAGATCAGGAGCCCAACGCGGATACCAATCCCCATCACGCAATGTTTTATCAAACTCATAAAATCTAATTACATGATACTCTCCATCATGCGTTGGATGCAAACCAGGATGGAGCAAAGGATAACCAGCTAGCAAACACAGTACGAGTATAAAAAATAGATACTTAAATCTTAAAAATAACACCATAATTATCCTCGTATACTTTTTTATATGTCTCATCTAAGAGTTGTCTGTTATATATCTTAACGTTCTTTGCAAAATTATCTTTATAAATAATTATATATTGTATATCTCTTCTTTGTATAACTTTTGCTGCTTGCTGTTTATTATTCCCGAGCAAAATACTTGCTTGATCTTGCAATGCGCTATCTGGATCTCCCCCATATACATATACATACCAAGACCTGCCTATAAGTATTTTTTTACCAATTATCGACATAGGATCATAGATTTCACCATTTGTTGCAACTACAGCACTGGGAGGAATATTCTTTAATGACCACTGCATCAAACTGTTTTTTTTATAATCTACGATCGTTGTTAAAACATCATTTTTAAAAACCATGTTATCTATTACTCCAGAAAAAGTTAGTAAAAGAAAAAGACATATGCCTATGCCTTTAAAAAAAGCCTTTTTTTTTAGCAAATACATAATTGCCATTGCTGAGAACATATTCATAAAAATAATCCATAAATTAAAAAATTTATGATTATCAAAAATAAATCTCGTGCTTATTGCAAACACATTAGGAATAATAAAAAATACCATACACACAAGAAATAATTTTTTTTGCTTTCTATTTGATAAAAAAAATCCAAGTAAGAAAGCAAAAATGCTGAATCCAAGATTAAGAACCCAAAAACGGATAAAATTTTCAATCGATAAAGCGTTACTAATAAGAAACCCAGGATTAAATGTAATTTCATTTACAGAATTTACTTTAATAAGAAAAATTGCAGGTAAAGAAAAAAGGAGAGAAGTAAAAAATAGAACAAGCACGAAGCGATGGTGGCTAACAACAATAATATACGTAACCAAAAATAGCATTATTCCTAAAAATATCATTGTATGCCAAAACGGAAATAAACCAATAAGAAAACCTATTAATAATATTTTGCGTTTTTTTATGATATTTTCCTCTTTTAGAGAAATAAGAAAATAAACAACATATAACGCAAATAACAAAGCTATAAGCAGATGTCTCTGATTAAAAAAAGTATTTAAACTCCAAAACCCTGCAACAAAACTCCCTCCTAATGGAATATCGTGGAAATATGATGCATGTCGCCACATAGACAAAAGCGCATTTACAGTAAAACCGTATTGCTTAAAAAAAGATAGAAACGAAAGGCTACTATTAAAAACAAAAAAAAACACTGCTAAAACGCCGATATATTTATTATTCCTAAATATGGTATTTGTCAAAATATAAATCATAAAACAAACCGAAACAAAAGATAGAGAGCTTAATAGATTTAATGCTATATCTATCCGAAGCCCGAGAAACTCTAGTATTCCTGCATATAGGTAAAACATAAAATGATAGAATAACCCACTACCAGCAAAAAACGGGACCTCTGCAGGGAAGTTGTTTCCCAACGAGAAAGAACGTATAAAAGCAATATGTGCTCCAAAATCCATATATACGTGCGAGGCAATTAAAAAGTCTCCAGTTTTCTCACTGTAATGAAATGTTTTTGAAAAAACAAAAAAGAAAAAAATAATTAACTCAACAAGAAGTAGGGATCCGACACTGTTTACTGTGGGTCGAAAAACAATATATTGTTTTCTTTTTTTTAGAAAAAATATATAACTAACTAAACAAAACAAAAAATACCATATGAGTCCATGTAATAGATTTTTGCCAAATAAAATAGCTAAAAGGTATACGCCGTTTACAGAAAAAAGAGAACCAAGAACAAAACTACTAGGTAAAAGTGCGCTACTTTGTTTCTTTTGCAGAATAATAAGAGAAAGTATGTAGCCATTTAGAAAAATCGAAATCAAAAATACTATCCACATACATTCTATTTCTTATACTTTTCTACTATCTGAGTCGCTCCATAATACAGTAGTACTAAAAAAGGAGGAATCCAGGTCACAACGAGTTTAAAAATGGGCGTTATTCCTAAATAAGTACCAAAGAGCATAAAGGGAACATAGCGAAAAAGAAAACCAAAAGAAAAGGCAATACAAGTATAGAGAAGAACCTTTTTTGAAGGCACAAGAGCTGCAAATGCTAGAAACCAAGTTGCATACCATGGATATATTTCTTCTCGAATTGGGGAAAGGAAAAATGCAGTCATCATCAACAGTGCTGAGAAATAAAATATCTTTTCCCAATTGATTTTTTGCCTCCAAAAAACTTTCCATAATGCATAAATAAAAACAGGAAGTAAAAAAATAGTAGCATATTTTATTAAGATAGAAATTATTATAAAAACTGTCCCTAGTAAAATTCTTTTTTGTCTCAAGAAGTAAAAAGATACGAGAGCAAAAAACATCATCACTATATCATTATGACCGCTAATTAATGTCTCTATAACAACCAAAGGATTAAGAGCGAAAAAAGCAACAGAAAAATGGTTTTTTGTCATTTTCCAAATAAGAAAAACTGTAGCAAGGTAAAAAATAACAATAAACAGTTTAAAGGTAAAAAGCGTGAAAATAAAATTTCCAAAACTTAACGAGTAAGGAACTAAACTTAAGATTATCCAAGCTGGACCATAGAGGGCTATCTTGTTTGCTGCATGCATAAAATCAAGCAATGGATCACCAATGAACTCGATTGGCATTATTATATATGGATTCTCCTGATAAAAGGATAAAACTTTTGCAGTTGCTATGTAATTGAAAATATCAAAAGAAAGCATTGCAGGATAAGAAAAAAAGAGAACACCCATAGTCATATTTATTAATAATTTAATTTTTTGGATATCTAACAGTTTTTTGCTAGCCAATCTCAGAAAAAGAAGGTAGAAAACAAAAAATAAAATAATACATATACCGTATAAGATTGTCGTAAAAGTTCTATGCTGAAAAGTAAAATCAGAATATAATGTATGTAAATAAAAAAGATTCGGATCAATAAATAGGTAAGAAAAAAATGTCAACGCAGCCAATACGCTAGTATAAAGTATATATACCATTCTCATATGCAGCTTTTCCTTATACTAATTGCTTCATCAATCTTTCTCCATAAGAGAAGCTTATTCGGAGACTCTTTTTTTGGCATCCATATAAAGCTTTCCGGCACTTGGCTTTTAACCGTTTTAAAAATTTCTATATGTTTTTCTGACGCCTCTTTTAAGAGAAGCTCTTTTTGAGAAATATTTTTTTCTCCAAGTTTCGCTTTTCCTAAAAACTGGTAAGCCTTAACAAAGTGTGTATTCGATTTATCAAGCGCTTTGTTTGCAAGGAGATATTGCTTATACTCAAAAAGTGTTTTCGCTTCGACAAGATACTTATCCGATTGTTTCAGATTGTATGTAAATTGTCCAAAGTTCCCAAAATACCAATACTTCTCCCCATTTTCTAAAACGAGATGGATTTTGTAAAAAATGCTTCCTGGCATAAAAGAAGGATATGGTAAAACGTAATTTGATTCTGCAAAACTTATATGGAAAGAAAAGAAAAAAAGCAATGCAGCAAAAGCAAAAACACTGATGTATCTCATTTTGAATTTTTTTTATGCCATTCCCATGCCGTTTTTACAATAGTTTCAAGATCGGAATATTCTGGAGCAAAACCCAATTCATGTTTAATTCTCGTCGGATCAGCAATAAGTACACTTGCATCTCCATGTCTTCTTTTCTCGATCTTTAGCTTGATTGATGTCTGAGATACTTTTTCAACCATGGAAATAACCTCTTTGTTTGAATATCCATTTCCTGTTCCAACATTATAATAAAATCCTCCTTTATCTTCTTGAAGCTTCTTCAAAACAAGCACATGTGCTTTTACAAGATCAACCACATGGATATAGTCACGGATGCATGTTCCATCGGGAGTTTCATAATTATCACCATAAAGCGTAAATTCCTCGTTATGCAATGCTGCAAAAATCGCATTTGGAATGATATGTGTTTCGGGAATGTGATGCTCACCACGACTTGCATCTACTGCTGCACCTGCTGCATTAAAATATCGAAGACTAATAAAATTTATGTCGTGGATTTCTTGATACCATGATAGTATTCTCTCAACCATTAATTTACTTTCTCCATACGGATTAGTTGGATTTTTAGGATGATCTTCTGGAATAGGAGTCTGTATAGGATCTCCATAGATACCTGCTGTGGAAGAAAAAATAAAATTTTTCCTGTCCTGTTTTTTCATTTGCTCTAATACGTTTATAATTCCCAAAACATTATTTTCAAAATAAATACCGGGCTTTTTCATTGATTCCTCCATAGAAATATATCCCGCGAAATGAATTACAGTATCGAATTTTTCCCTTGAAAATAATGTAGATACAAACTGTTTATCCAGAAGGTTCCCTTTTTTGAAATCTGCTCGTTTGTCAACTGCCTCTTTTTCCCCTCGTTCTAAACTATCAACCACAACAACCCTATACCCATCATCAAGCAATCTTTTTGTCATAATACTACCTATGTATCCTGCGCCACCAGCAACTAAAACATTCATATTAACTTTTTCTAATATATTTATAATACGCAACTGGAAATCGAAGGGCTGAAAAAAATGAAAATAAAAATCCCTGCCAGGAATCCATAAATCCTTTATGGCGAATATATGCCGACAAAAACCACCATAACGGCATAATAAGTAAATACTTTACTGCCATAACTGGATTATACCTTATTTTGTCTCTTTTTAACTCGCTTGCCATCAAATTCGTATAACGATCAAGTCGAAAAATGTATCCAGCAAAACTCGGATATGCGATATGAATGAGTGGATTTTTTAAATACCTTATTTCTCCTTCGACAATTGCTTGTTCATGCACACTTTTTTGCGGCAATCTTCCTTTGCCTTTACGATAGAGCCGAAGCGTGTAGTCTGGGTATTGTCCCCCTTTCATGAGAAACCGTCCTAAAAACCAATTTTTTCGCGGAATCCAATACCCATTTATCCTGAGCGAAGCCGAAGGATTGACCTTACCATTGATGATTGATTGAATTTCTTTTGCAAGTTCGAAAGTAACACGCTCGTCTGCATCTAATTGCAAAATCCAATCGGCAGTTGCAAGATCTATTGCCTTTTGTTTATTAATATGGAATATTTGCGGATTGTCTGCAATAACGACCTTTGCTTTATAGCGTTTCGCAACCGAAACCGTGTTATCAGTTGATTTTCCATCAACAATAACAATCTCATTAGCAATACTCTTCACCGAAGATAGGCAATCAGGAAGATTTTTCTCCTCATTATACGTTGCTAGTACAACCGAAAGCGTCGCCATATATCTTGTTTGTTAAGTATACCCCAAAGCAACAAAATTACCAAACTAAAAACACTTATCGTGTCGGATAAATACCGCAATTTTGTCTCTTTAAACAGCAAAATAACAGTATGCATTCCTCTTTCTAGGAAAAAAGTTATCACTCCACGATTGACCCCACTTTGAAACTCTATAGCTACCGGGCGATTATCAACCATTACAATCCAACCGGGAAAATAGAGGGTATTTTCTCGAATTTGAGCAATTTTTGTTTTTACATCAATTGTATATATATGCTTTGTCGTTGTTCTCTTATCTTCTCTTATCGTCGCATCTCCACCTATAAGTTCAAACCGCGACTTCGGAGGGCTTTCCATAAAGCGAACAGACCAAATAGGAGAACTTTCTCCCGTATCTGTTGTACCAAGGTATATTCCAGAAAAAAAGCTTTCTGGCTTAATAAGATATCCATTTGCATGCCAGTAATCTTTACTAAACCAAAAAACTAAACAGGTCATTGCCAAAACAATAACTTTTTTCCACTTTGCTCCAAAAGCAGAAACAAAGAACCCCCCAAATAATGCCGCAATAAAAACAGTAAGAGATAAAAACCGCCAGGGAAATTGAAATTTTTGCAATATTGTTATTTTTTCCCAAATAATTTTAGACTGTGAAGTCATGAAAAAAAGTGTAATAAAAAAAGTGACACCTAAAACTGCTGTGATGATCCATGCGTTATTTTTTTTCTTCCTTAACATAACTGTTATTGGCAAAATAAAAATAACCATTAACCACTGCATAATGCCAATCTGAACAGTAAACTGGCCGCTTCCACCATAACTCCAAGGACCGTATAAAAAATCTCTTAGCGAAACAAAATTCATTGCGTATCCTCCTTTTGTTACGATATCCCGAAGCGTATATTTCCCTTCAAAAAACGCAGGCACCCAAAAGAAAGAGGAGATGCCAAAACCTAAAAGTATTACGTATAAAGTATTACGTATAAAGTATTTTTTGGATGACGATATCCATGAAAGATACAATATATAGAGAAAAATGAGAGGCAGGAACATAAGCGTGATCGCATTATGTGACAATATAAGACCAGCTAGTGATAGTACACCACCAACAACATACCAATAAGAATATTTCTTAGATAGCTTAAGAAGAAAGTAACAAATAAGAGGTGGGAAAATAAATGCAACATGTTCGCCAATTGCACCACGAACGTAGAGATCAACAAAACGATAGGGAGCAAGCAGATAAAGAACAGCAGACACAAATCCCGCCTCCTCATCGAGAGCCTCTTGCACGAAAAAATACATTGTCAAACCACTCAAAACAAATGCTAATCCAAAAACAATTTTTGTACTATCAATCAGGGAAAAACCTAGAAAATGGAAAGCTGATGCGACGTAGGACGGCAATGGATAAAGAAACATAAGAATTGGATGTCCATAGCCCCAGTTAAGATTCTCTGCCCACCTGGGAACAATATTTCCTTCAATAAGATTTTGATAAAAATTAGCAATACGAGCGACATGATCCACTCCATCATGGGTGATTGGTAAACCAGGATGAAAAAGATCCAAAAGCGGAATAAGACTCATCAAAAAAAGTAAAACGATTACGTATTTTCTTTTCATCTCTTTTGTACAATCTCAATCACTTCTTTCCCATCAAGATTAGCAAACTTCTTAATGAAAGAGATTCCGGTTGGAAAATTTATATTATTACCAATATATATAGTATTGCTGGCATCTTCTTTTACAAAATTAAAAGGCCTAAATGTATATTTACCAAACGTGTGTGTTTCTGCAAACCCACCAGATTTTGTTCCTCCTTGTTTCTGGTAAAGACGAGGGTCATATTTGCTGTAAAAAAGAAAAAACATATAGGACTGATAAAGATTATCCTTGTTTGAAAACACAATCTTATTGTATGACTTTTCTGTCTCTAAAACAAAAGGAATTGCTTTTGAAATCGCATACTGAAACGAAGCTGATTGTGTTTTTGGAAAAATAATAAAATATTCATAATAGAAATATAATAGACTACTAACAACAAGTATCGAAAACAGAGATGTAAATATAACCTTTCCTATATGATAGTTTTTAAGAAACGAGAATGTCTGCAGCAGACCAATCGAAGTTAAAATCTGAGGTATTGGCAACATCTGATATATTCTTAGGGCGTGAGGAGCATCTGTGGTTATAGCTGCTGGCAATGGGGCAATGAGCATCCAGAAAAAAATAAGGTACTTATTTTTTTTATCAAAGTTTCCAAAAACAAGAAAAATGATACCTAATATAAAAAAAGGTGCTTCCCAAATATAAAGGAGCCCAAGATTGGGAACTTTGTGACGATCATTCGAAGGATTTGTGAAAACCCACACAGGGTTAAAATGCGAAATGTACCCTTCAAAAAATATTTGCGTAGCAACTACTCTTCTATTATAGAAAATTTCTCCTAAAAGATTCCTTTCTTTGACTGCGTTTGCCAAAAGTATCGCTTGTTTTTCAAACCGCTCTTTATTTCCGTCAAATATATTTGTCGCTCTGAATCTAATTAGTGCATTTGGTTCAAGCGTTGCCTTTATAAATGGAGCAACAATAAAACATATTATCAAAAGAGAAAAAAAAGCTTGCTTTTTTTTCTGTAAAATTCTGTCTTTAAAAAGAAAAAATATGCCAAAAAGTAATATGGGCAAAAAGATTTTTTCTGACTGATAAGAAATAAAAGATAACGCAAAAAATGCTGCTGATAGAGGAAATTTTTCTTTGAGAAAAAAAAGCATTCCAAAAATAAAAAATGCGAGGCCTGCATTCACTTCATGACCCAAACGAGAAATATATATATGCCATGGTGAAATAGTCAGAAGAAATGTAGTAAGAAGTGCAATATCCCATCTTTTGAATAATTCCTTAACTAAAAAATAAGTAGTAAAAACTGTAAGAACTGAAAGAATAACTGACGGTAAACGAACAGCCAGAACGCTGAGTCCAAACATTTTGACAAAAGGAATTACCAAATAAGCGTAAAGAGCTGGCCGCCAGTCGTCGTATGCTCGAAGCAACATTGGAAATCTTGTTCCATACTCATCCTTACCGGTATCAAGAATAGAATATGCATTGTACCCTATTGAAACCTCATCCAACGATGGACTTGGCGGCACACTTGAAAGCATATACAAACGCAAAAAAGAAGCTAAAAGAACAATACAAGCGAGCATTGAAAAAATTTTCATTATCCCTCAACAATTTTAATTGCTGGTTTACCATCTAAAAAGTTTATTAACTTAATGACCTTTGCTTCATCTGAAAAGTCTTCGGGTAGACCGACATAAAGTGTCTTAGAATTTTTAATTTCTTTTTCCCAAACTATTGGACGAAATGCATATTTACCAAACGCATGATTTTCTCTAAATCCTCCCGAAGCAAATTGAGATTCTTTTTGATAGAGATCTGGAGGATACTCTAGATAGAAAAGGAAAAATATGTATGACTGATCTAAGTAAGGCTTGTTTGAAACAATAATCTTATCGTATCGATTTTGCACTGCTTTGACCTGTTCAACTGCCTCTTTATAGCCGTATTGCCAATCCTCAGAAGTATAGTAATTTTGTTGAACAAAATACTGATTGATATAATACAGAATATTAAAAGTAGCAAGTAGCAAGAAACAAGTAATAAGTAGATATCGAAATCTTCTTATGTTTAATACCTGATACTTAATATTTGATATTTGTGTAAATACTGTAAATATTCCAAGTGCAATAAATATCTGAAATGTAGGAAGAAAGTTTAGTGTTCGTACTGCATGTGGAACCCCACTTGTAATAGACGCAGAGATTGGAGCAATAAGAAACCAGGAAAAAATAACTGCTTTTGTTTTAGTATCAAATCCATTATTTTTTGAACCAAAAATCAATACATATATTCCGACCAGTAAGAATGGTAACTCCCAAAGATATAATAGCCCCATTCCTGGCGCATGATGACGAGTAATATCTCCTGTAATAAATAACCAGTTAAGATCAAAATGGGCAATATATCCAGCAATAATAGATTTTATGTAGATGATTCGTCTGTTATCAAAAATCAAACCTACAACATCATTATTTTGCTTATCTTCTAAAAGCCTTTTTGTTGTATCAGCAAGAAGCTGTGTAGATTCTGAAAAAACACTCACTCCTCTTGCCCGAGCTAAAGCGTCTTTATTTGTTAAAGTAAAATGGACCATCGGCAAAACAATGAGTAAACCGAGTATTCCGACAGTAACAAGATATTTTTTATTTATTCCAAAAAGTTCCTTTCGAAAAATAAAGGCCAGAGCTAAAAACAAAAGAGGGACAAAAACTTTTTCGCTTTGATATATGTAAAGATTACTCGCATATAATACCACTGAAAAGAGTAATAATTGTGGCCTTCTCAATCCTTTTAGGAAAAAGAGCGTTGCTAGAATATTAAAGCAAGTTCCAACCTGAGATTCAAAACCAATTCGAGAAAATTGTATATGCCAGGGAGATATGGCAAGAAGAAAAGAAGTCAATAGTGCAATTTTTGAACTTTTAAAGAGTTCTTTTACTAAAAAATAAGTCCCGAACACCGCCAATATTCCAAAAATTGCAGAAGGAAGACGCACAGCTATAATATTGAGTCCAAAAAGTTTAATAAATGGTATTATTAAGTAGGCATAAAGAGCTGGTTTATAATCGTCAAATGAGCGTAGTACAAATGGGAGAAGTTTTCCATATTCATCTCTGCCTGTTTGCATAATTGAGTATGCGTTATAACCTAGCGCTGCTTCATCCCAATCCGGAGAAGGAGGAACATTTCCTAATTGCCACAATCGCAATACTGCTGCTAAGACCATTATGCCAAAAAGAAAGAGAGCTGTTTTTTTCATTTTATTATATCTCGTACGCTACAAGTGATGGATTGCCATTAAGAAGATTAAAAGTTTTTAATATTCTTGTATGCTGCGGTACGTGACCTGGTACATCAATATACAATTTTTTCCCAATAGTTTTTTCTGACGGAAAATTATCGGCAAAGTAATATTTTCCAAAACTCCTCACATGGACAAAGCCAAATACTTCCCGTTGGATGGCAGCTTCCACGCGGAATTGTCGGGGGTCATACTGTTTATAAAATAAAGTATAAATATACGGTCTGCCAAGGCTTTCGGTAACAAAAATTTCGTTGTATTGATTTTCAACACTTGAAGCATACGTTATTGCATCTTTATATCCATATTGCCATTCACCTGAAAATTCCCGCGGATAATGAGCATAATACCCATGGTAATAGTATAAAAAATTAAGAAAAGCACACATAAGTATTCCCGCTATGAGTATATTCTTTTTTTTAGTAGCAGTGATTAGATTCGTAATACCATATGCGACAAGAATCTGAAAAGTGGGAAGAGTCGTTTCAATACGCAAGGCATGGGGAGTTTCCCTGGCAGTTGCTGCAGGGATAATGCCGATAAACAACCAGACTGGAATAATCCACCAATATCCTTCTCTCTTTCTAAAAAGAAACAAAACACCTCCAATTAAAAAAGGAAGTTCCCAAAGATAGAGCTGTCCGACATCTTGTGTTGAGAATTTGGGATTTCCATCTCCTTTAATAAAAAGAAAATACGGATTAAGGTTATCGAAATAGTGATGTAAATATTCAAACCCATACGCAAAACGACGATTATGTAAAATTTTTGACCACCAGGAATTCCCATCATTTGCTATTTCCTGATTTACTCTTTGTACAACTCCTATATCAGAAAAGATGTTGACTTCTTGAAACCTAAGTCTTGCTTGTGGAGTAAGCATAAATCTCGCAAGCGGTGCAACAAGAATAATGCCAATGAGAATAGCTATAATAACATGTTTTTTTCTTTCTAAGAGTTGTTTTCTAAAACTTATGGCTAGCATGAGAACCAAAAGTGGTGCAACTATACGGGCTGTATTAAACGTGTACATGGACAGGACAAACGAGATCGAAGCTAACGGCAAATACCACTTTTTTTCTTGAACACTACCCAAAAACAACCATACACCAGAAATAATAAAGAATGTCGCCACATTTGCTTCGAATGCTGCTCGTGATAAATTAACGTGCCAGGGAGAAATAGCCAGAACTGCTGCTGCAATCACTGGAATTTCCAATTTCCAATTTCCAATTTCCAATGATTTTGAATTTGGAAAGATTCTCTTTACAAGAAAGTACGTAAGTAAAACTGTTAAGACTCCAAAAAATGCCGACGGAAATCGTACCGCAAATTCGGTAAGTCCTAGAAGCTTGATTGGTAACACGTCCAGATACGCATACATAGGTGGTTTAAAATCACCAAAAGACTCAAGATAATCAACTGGCAAAAACCTTCCGAATTCGTCCCTTCCATCAATTCCAAGCGAATATGCATTGTATCCCCACGCCACCTCATCCCAGGTAAGGGAGGGTGGATTTTGACCCAACTGCCAAAAGCGTAAAAATGTGGCTACGATACATATTACTACAAGAATTAAATATGTATTTATTTTATTATTCATTTCGTTTTCACTAATCTATATGCTACCGCCATAGTAACATTAAATATTTTCTTTTCAGCTATTGAAAAACCGCTAGTTATAATTAATCTCTCAAGTTTTTTTGTATTAAATGCGTGGATATGCGAGTCTTTCCATACGCCATGACGAAGATTTGTCCACCAATACCAGACAGCTCGAAACAAAAAATTACCGGTATCCATCTCTATAATTGCTATACCATTTGAAGTCATTACTCTTTTTATTTCTCTTAATACTTTTTCTGGGCTTAGCACGTGTTCTAGAACCTCTGTGCAAATTACTAAATCAAATGATTTATCAGAAAACGGTAATGAATGCCCATCCGCGTATTGCAAATGCAGTAAAGGGTAAAGTTTATTTCCATACGATATCGCATCTTTATATACATCAACTCCTGCAGACTCTGCATTTGGATATTTTAAAGCTACTTGAGAAAGAAACCATCCGCTTGCACATCCTACATCAAGAATCTTCTTGGAAACCATATGGGATTTAGCAATAAGCTGCAATACTACTTGCAGTTTTCGCGTATGCCATATTCTTTGGAATAAACTCACCTTCACCCCTTTTTGATAATAATCCGGAGGAACTTGGTGCCAAATCTCCTCTAAGCCCTTATCTGAATTAGCGACTAATTTACTATTCATAACCCGTGTACATTTTTATAGATTTTCCAAACAGTATTACCAGGATAATCTTTGATAAGACTGTTTGGAACTAAATACTTATTGCAATTTTCATGGACAATATACAACGTTGATATATTTACTTCTTGATCCCCAAGACATCCTGAAATAAATGTAACATTCTCAATTGAAAACTTATCCTTTTTTCTTTGTTTCCATGCATTTTGTATTGCGAGTGGATTAAGCTTTGCGTAAAAGGCATATTGCATAATATCGCCGAAAGATGAAGTGCCAATAATAATCTTATTATATTTTTGCCTGTTTTCCATAACCTCAAAACTCATGTCTTTAAGACTTTTAGCCCAAGCCTCACCGCCATACAATGTATATCTACCGTAATAGTCAAATACGTAACTACCAAATACGTATGCGTAAACTAAAATAGTCAAAAAAATAACAACTATTCTTATTTTTCCAATAGTTGCTTTATCAAGCAAAAAAAGTACACCGGCTGCCGAAAGAATAGGTAAAAAAGCAGAAATAAAAAAATTACGCGCCGAATAAGGCATACCCCCTATCATCCCTGGTAATCCGCCAATTAAGACAAACGATACAATCAGTATTGCTGCCTTTTTATTAACTTTAAAAAGGTACGCAATTCCTAAAATAATAAACACTATATCGATAAAATAAATACGACCACGAGACCAGATAGAGTAAATTTTGCTTGGCTCTGTGTAAAGAAAGAGAAACTCGGGGGAATAAGCTTTTACATAATTTTCTCGTAATTTGTTTACAATATATGCTGGTTTATTTAGAAAAAATCTTCGTACAAAAAGTGGGCCTTGTGCTTGACGAATTTGCGCATCAATATCTTCTTGCATCTTTGAATCACTCCAAAGTTGCGCCTCCGCAGTATATGCTTTGCCATACAAAGCAATAATAAAAATAAGGGATAAAACTATGAAGCATATACCACTTAAAAAAGTTAAGAGTTGTATTTTGTTTATCTTTAACACTCTCACTCCATACCAAATAAGCAATATGATAAGTGAAGGAAAAAGTGCATTCATTGCGCGATAGCTAAAAACGGCAAAAAGTATTGCGATAAAAGAGAATATTGGCAATCTTTTATTTCGCACCTCATAGATAAATACGACAATACTTAAAAGGTAAAAAAATAACGCATAGTTTGGATCGTACGCCGAGCGACTAAAATGCAAATGCCATGGAGAAATTGCCAGAAAGAAAGCCGACAATAATGCAAAAGGTGTTTTATTAAAAATTTGCTTAATGAGAATATAAATTAATAAAACATCAAAAATTCCAAGGAGAGCAGGTAATAATCTTCCAGTTGTTGCCGATAAACCAAAGAGCCAAAAAAATGGAACAGAAAAATAAATAGGGACTGGTAAAAATGGCCATCCCCCTTTATTCATCCATGTAAGAAACGGAAGAAATTCGCCAAAAACATTTTTTCCTGTTTGCGAGATCGAGTACGAATTATAAATGTATCCTAATTCATCGTGAGTAACACCAACAGGAACAACGCCAAGTTGCCAAAGTCGTAAAAAAGCGGCAAAAATGATGATAACTGCTAATAGCAAGTACTCCTTTTTCATTATCTTTATGATATCATATTTTCACTGCGACAAACTGATGTTTCTGTAATGAAGTATATGGATAGAAATTTTTTGATAGGTGCTCTTTTATCCTTTATTATCACCTTTCTCCTTTTTTGGCAATTTTTTTTCATGGGATTACATCCTTTTCCAGGAAATTATCTTCTTGGATGGTATGAACCGTGGAAAACACAACATATTTCTGGAAATACTATAACAATTGCTCATAAGGCAATTGCAGATGACACCTTTCGCTATCTCTATCCTTTTAAAGTTTTAGGCATGGAGATACTACAAAAAGGAGAGCTTCCTCTATGGAATCCATATAATGGTTCGGGAATGCCGCTGCTCGCCACAATGCAATCAGGATTTTTTAACCCTTTCAATATTTTTTTCTTTTTTCTACCTGGCTATTCTGCCTGGACAATTTACATCATAATGCAAGTATTTTTCCTTAGTCTTTTTACCTATTTATATTCTAGAAAAATAGGTATGGAGATCAAAGGAGCAATATTTGCTACACTAATTTTTGTACTCTCAGGGTTTGTTGTTGTTCGACTTATTTTTGGCAATATTGTCTATCCATTTATAGCACTTCCACTTGTATTCTATCTTATTGAAATATTCTTTGAAAACAGCAGAAGTAAAAAAATATTTTTGATACCACCAACTATCGCTTTTTCAATTATCTCCGGTCACCCTCATATGACATTCTATGTAATTATTTTTTCTTTTTTTTATTTTATTTATAAACTTCTTACTATAGATATAGAAAAGAAAACAATAAAAACAGCATTTTTTGCAGTACTAGCACTTCTTGGTATTGGTTTTGCTGGCATACAAATTATTCCTGCAGTAGAACTTCTTACGCATGCAAATATAAACTCCGTATCTTCGCAATTTATTTTTAATCGATTCTTGCTGCCTGTGTCCCATCTCGTCAGTATTCTTATACCGAACTACTTTGGCAATCAAGCAACATATAATTATTGGGGCGCTGGAGACTACATAGAAACAGTTGCTGCCGTTGGAATAATTCCGTGTTTCTTTGCCTACTTAGCCTCTTTTGCATTACCGATAAAACGAAAAAGTATTTTTATTTTTTACAAAATTGCTATTGTGCTTACAATACTTTCTACTCTTAATTGGTTTATTCCAAAAATGCTTTCCACTCTCCCAATTCCCATTATTTCAACCGGACCTCCATCCAGAATATTTGTCCTTACTACTTTTTCATTAGCAATTCTAGCTGGCCATGGATTTGATAGTTTGCTATCTTTGAAAGAAGTTTCTAAGAGAATCTATTTCCGACTTTCTATTTTTATTATTGCAATGTTTGTTCTTTTTTTAGGTACGCTTTTCTTATATTTTACAAACGTTTCATGCCATAATCAGTTTGTTCCTAACTGCAGACTTATTGCTTTACGCAATACAACACTTGAAATTTTTGCTTTTAGCATTGTTTTAGGTCTTCTTTTTCTCTTTTTTTTCTTTCGTAAATTTTTTAAAAAACAGTATATTGCATTTGCAATAATTTTTGTTTTCTTTCTAGTAGGATTTTATAATAGTAATAAGTTTCTTCCCTTTTCGCACAAAGAAACGATATTACCTGTAAATCCCCTTATTAAGGCCATAAAAGAAAAGACAACTGATGCAAGAGTTTTTGGCTTTGGAGAAGCAAATATAAAAACTAACTTTGCTACATATTTTAAGTTCTATGATCCAAATTATTACGACCCTCTTTACAATAAGCGGTATGGAGAACTTGTTTCTTACGCAAATACAGGTAGTTTTATTGATGTGTTATCAAGAAGCGATGTCGAGATAGTAAAAGAAGCAACTGTAAGTAGTGCATTAAAGCAAAGACGGGATCGGCTCTTCTCTCTTTTGGGAGTTAAATATCTTATTTTTAAACATGAAGAAGTACCCCTGCCAACTAACGAAGCAGATATGGTTTGGAAAGATCGTACGTGGTATATATTAAAAAATGGAGACGTTCTCCCAAGAACCTATCTTACTAGTTCTTACGAGGTTATTAATAACCCTAACAAAATCCTTGAACGCTTATTTAGCGAATCCTTTGATATTAAAAAAGCTGTTATCTTAGAAGAGCAACCTTTTTCTTTTCAAAACAGTAAAAATGAATCTCTTGGTGCAGCTGTAATAAAAGAATACCAAGGAAATAAAGTGATAATTGAAACAAATACGCAATCAAATCAAATTTTAATTCTTACTGATAATTATTTTCCTGGATGGAAAGCATTTATCGACGAAAAAGAAACAAAGATACTTCGAGCAAATTATACATTTCGAGCCATAGTATTACCTTACGGAAAACATATTGTTACATTTTTATATCAACCATCATCTTTACAAATAGGACTTTTTATTTCTGTATTTTCACTATTTATTTATTTCTTAACTATTCTTTTTTATAGAAAACTTATATTGTAAAAACCTACTGTAGGTCAATAATACGAAAAGCAATAGAATTATCCGCTCTTTTCACTGTATGCAAAACGCGTACATTGTTGGGTGTTTTACATAATCCGCTGTTTACGTATAAAATACCTCTTTTGCCTGTAACGATTGTGGTGCCATCTTTCATTATCTCTCTGACTGGACATTCTTCTTGAGAAAACTCATATTTTCCAAAGCCTATTCTGTCGAAATCATGCATTGTTGTTCCTTTTGTTTCTTGCTGGAATAAAACAGGATTATATTTTCCATAAAACAAAAAGAAAATTGTTGGGGATGATTCACGGTCTGTAACAACAACCTTTTTGTAGTTGGGTATAAGAGTATTTGCTTTTTTAACCAATTCTCTATACCCATCGTTTCGATACCAAGGTCTGTACAATAACGCATGTATGTAGTATTGATGAAGATAGAATAAAACGTTGTATACAAAAGCCACCACTATAAAGATTATCATTCCTCTGGAAACTTTAGAACGTTGTTTGCACAACGAAAAAATGTATAGCAAGCCCAAGGCTGAAAGGATCGAGAGACTTGGAAACATAAGGAGTGTCCGCTGTAGATTTGGTACATCATCAAATGTAAGACTACTACCGATTGGGGAAATAACTATCCAAGAAAGTAAAAATAGACCAATCCTGTTTTTGCTAATCAGCACGTAACTTATTCCTACCAACAACAATGGAAGTTCAATAATATAAAGAAGTCCGATAAGTGGTATGTGATAACGAGCAGGAAAACCTTGATCGGTAAATAGAAAATCGTACGTGAAGTGTTTGAAGTAATTTTGAAGAAATTGCTCAGAATATCCCACAACCTTGTTATGAAAAACTCTTGTGAGAAAACGTGGCGCTTTCGATACGCCATCTTCTCGAATTTGTTCATCAAGGACAAGCTGTGTTTGCTCTGTTGCAAAAATGCTCACCGTTCTTATTCGAAGAGAGAGATCTTTTGACGTAAGAATAAAAAATAATGGAAGCACTATTATTGCAGTATAAAATATGATTGGCATTATCATCTGTTTTTTTTCTTCTTGTTTCTTAAGAAAAAAGAGCATCATTGTGGGGATGAAAAGAGGCAAGAATGCGCGTGGTGCCTGATAAACAAAAATTGTTATGCCAAATGATAAGAAACTCACTAACAATAACCACAGATTTTCTTTCTTTAGCCAATGTAAGTACAATAAAACTCCTAATGATATAAAAAATACGACAACTGTATTTTCTGTGGCTGTCCGTGAAAGATTAATATGCCAAGGAGAAATGGCAAGAAACAAAGCCGAAAGAAGAGCAAGATTCCATTTTTTAAATAACTCTTTCACTAAAAAATACGTTACGAGAATTGTAAGACTTCCAAACAGAGCAGAAACAAAACGAACAGAAAATGCATTGAGATCAAAAAGCTTTATAAAGGGTATTGAAAAATACGAATAGCCAGAAGGACTGTAAAGAAAAGACGCCAGGTGAAGCGGCAAAAAATTACCGTTCATATCTCTTCCTGTCTGCAGAATCGAATAGGCATTGTATCCTAAGAATGCTTCATCTTTATGCAAACTCACGGGGTAATCACCAAGCAGGTAAAAACGAAGCATTGCTCCGAGGGTAAAAATGAATAACAAAAATAGTATCTTCCTCATAGTTTCGCCAAAATACGATTGACTCTTTTTTGCAACAACAATGCTCCGGCAATTATAACGATTGTGAGCACCGAGAGTATGTCTGAAAATAAACGGATTGGAGATTCTTTAAAACGAACCTCAATTTTATGTATGCCTTGGGGTACAGAAAAAGTAATAAGACCACGATGGCGTATATCCTGAAATTCTATTGGGACTTTTTTATAATCTACTTTTGCTTGCCAACCGGGGAAATAAATAGTATTATCGATAATCGTTGCATCCGAAATTGCATCAACTGTAAATTCATGCAAGTTTGATTTTTTAACCAGATTTTTTACTATCGCATTGCCGGCAATTACTTCTATTTGATTTTTTGCATATTTCCCCGGATCACCTGTACTCCAAATAGTAGCGCTTGCTTCACCATGATAGTCTGTATTTCCTTTGTAAGCAAAATAAAATGTGTCGTTTTTTGCTGGAATTTCCTTGGTTTTTAGAAAGGGTATAGACGTAATAAAGAGTAATATCACAACAATACTAAGGACTTTTTTATTTGATATATTATCGAGAACATACAGTCCTAATATCGCTGCGATAAAACTAGACAAAGCAGTAAATCGCCAGGGAAATTGAAATAGTTTTAACAGACGAACATGCTGCCAAATAAAATCTGATGGGCGTATGCTCAGAAAAAGAACAATGAAAAATAAGAAAAACCAGTAGCTAATTATTTTGTGCTCTCTTGTTTTCTTAAAAATCAACAGACCACTTATAAAAGCCAGAACAATATGCACTGGTCCAATTTGAGGCGAAAGACCATCATACCTTGCAATATCTGGACCGAATCCCCATTGAGAATACACAAGCTGCTGCAAAGTTGGGAAGTGCAATCTATACATATCCCCGATAAAAAATGCCGCTTGCACAAATTTTCCTTCGACTAAGGCCGGTATCCAAAAGAATGACGATAAGAAAAGGCCTACTAACAACACATAGACACCAGATAAAACTCCTTTTCTGTTTCTTGCTCGCACGATAGCATATGATAAAAAAATAGGAGAAAACATGAGGCTTATGGCATTATGAGAAAGTATGAGTAGTGCATAGAATACACCTCCAAAGAGGATATTTTTAAGATTTATACCAGATTTTGATTTTTCAATATATAAAAACACAAGCGGAACAAAAACAAAACTCACTATTTCTGCAATATCTCCCCTGACATACAAATCGAGGAAATGATACGGAGCAAAACCATAGAGGAATGAGCCAAGAAACGCTACCTCTTTTTTTACCAAAACAGACGCCCAGGCATAAAATGCTAATGGAGCAAGAATAAATGCAAATGCCATAATGATCTTAAAAGAATTTTCAAAACTTACTCCCAATGCATGGATACCGCTTGCAATAGTTCCCGGTAATGGATAATAGAAAATAAAAAGAGGTGATCCGTATCTAAAATTGAGATCTCCTGCCCATCTTGCTGGAAACTGTCCGTCTTGATAGGCTTTATAGTATGCAGCAAACCGCGCAACATGCGCCTCTCCATCGTGTGAATTGTAAAAAGGAACTTTTAATACGGGCAGAAAATAGAAAGAACTGGCTACAAATAAAAGGAGAAGATACTTCATGTATTTTTTGCTTCTTCTGGCCAAAAATAAGCCGCAATAAACACCATAGATAAATATGCTAAGTGGCTGTTATTGAAGTAACGAGAAAGATACCAAAATACAAACAAAAATATGCCATACACCAGCATGAGTCGACCTGCGGTCGGTGATCCTTTGAGAAAGATAACAAGAAATATTAATAGAGGAGTTCCAATAACAATCTGCCAAAGGAGAAAAGGATAGTACTCATGAAGATCTTTAATAATTCCGGCTTGGGAAAGTAGCATTCCCAATCCATATCCTGAAATTGGATAACTGTGAGGGACAGAACCAGAAAGATACAAGATTGTACTATCGAAAAATGCCTTCTGATCCCAAAGGAAGAACGGAAAAACAATACTGCCAAAGGTGATGATAAACGGAAATAGCATTTTTATCGTTCGTAAAACATTTTTTTCTCTAAAATAGAGAAATGCAATATAAAAAGGTAGGAGTGGCCATGCAGATTGCTTTACTGCAAAAGCAAGAGCAATAGGGACGCCTGCAAGAAAATATCTTTTTTTATGAAGGAGGAAAAATCCAAAAAACAGAAAACTAAACATAAAAATATCCGACCTTCCCTCAAGAGTATAACCAAGCATTGCAGGATTAAAAGCAAGAATTGTCAAAAAGAGCAATCTTTTTTCTTTATCTTTTACTAACAGCGCTGCAAGAACTAGCAAGGAGAAAAATAAAAATAATAGCGGCATTCGTGCGTCAAAAAAACCAAGTAAAGGAATGCTGAAAAAATAAAACGGTAAGGCAAATAAAAGATAAAAAGGCTGCATGACAAAGTGGTAGATCGCCGGGTTCACTTCTGTTGATGAATAATGCCATTGCTCAAGAGGTGTACCAAAGTATGTAACAGCATATGGATTTTTGCCGTCAAGGAGAAATCGAATCGCAGACTCTTGCTGGAGAATAATGTCATGAATCATATAAATTGGTGCTGTTTGATGTCGTACAATAATTGCCGAAACAAACGCACTGCCAATAACAGCAAACATGATAAACCATAAGGTAATTTGTTTGAACAACAAATACGTCTTTTGAGGTATCGTTAAAAGATCCAAAATTAAATACCATAACAAGCTTAAAAAGATGAGTCCAAAAAGCCAAAATGGGGTTTCGCCAGGACTTAAGCGATACATCATGATAAAAGGAATCACCAATGCAAAAAGCAAAACAGAATCAAGTTTTATATGCTTCATAGCTTTTCCCCAACATACCATTCTTCTGTGCTACGGTAAATTGCGTTTGGATTAATAAAGCTCCACCCTTCCTTTGTAAGTTCAGCCGACGAACTGCTATTGAGATCTCGAAGTGTAAAACCTCCCATATTCTCCTTAATTTCTGGATGAAAAGATCTCTGTTCTTCTGGCGGATTACCAAATCCAATTTTATATCCATAGTCAGATAATTTTCCATCTGCTTGGAGAAATAATACGAGAGGCAAACTATATCTAGCTGATTTATAGCCGTAGTCATAAAGAGCAAATTTTTTTCCGGAAAACTTTTTGGTAAGCATTTGTCTCCATGAAGTTGCTCGGATAGCGGTATAGTTAGTAGCACTTTTAATCTCTGCAACGTTTAAATACATACTACCTACAATTAACGCCGCGCATGCTATTACACCCAAAAAATAATTGAGTCTAAATAGATAGTATACTACCCATCCAGTAAGAATGAGAATGAAAGGATGTAAAAAAACAACATAACTATCAAATCTCTCTCCTCTAAAATAGCGAAGCATAATAAACATAGTGAGAAAGCTGATTATTATAGAAATTAATGGTTTTGAAATATTTCTTTTGAAAAATGAGTAAATAGTAATTATCGATAGCAATCCAATGGTAATATATCCCAGTATCACATTACCCCCTATAGTTCGCGCCCAAACATTTGGCCAGAAAACTCCTGCATAGGTGAGCCAACGATTTGGAACATAAATTCTGTACTGACCATAAAAATAGTAATCTAGAAAACCTCTTGTTTCATAGAAATTAGTCTTTAAATCAAATATAAGAAGTGGAATAAAGGGGATAAAAAGCCCCAATGCGAGACTAAGAAATATTCGTATTGTCCGCTTACTAAATATTAGACTTACTGGAATTAGCACAAGCAAACCAATTGCCTGAAAATGAGTATTTATTGCTGTAGCAATAAAAAATCCTAGCAAAAAAGCGTGTAATGGCTTACCTTCTTTAATAAAGAGAACAAAGAAATAAACAGTTGCAATAGAAAAAATACTTACCATCGATGGTGAAGTAAGATTGGTTGCTTGTGACATTTGTGCTGGAGATACAGCAGTAAAAAGCCCAATAAAAAGCGCAAGAATCTTTCCACCAATTTCTTTTCCAATCACAATCATTACAAAAACCATCATTATATACAAAAGAATCTGTATAACCCAAGGAGTTATTATTGCATTCGGATATATCCCTATCATTAACATAAGTACCCAAAACCATTGGGGTCCATAGATAAACTGTCCTGCAGAGGAAAACGGGCCAATGAGTGGAATAGCATGTGTTTGTAGTGCTTCACGCGCTACAATTACATCACGCGCTTGGTCATACGACAATCCCCACCGATTTTCAAAATTATAAAAATACACACCTGCCGCAATAAGAAGAATAAAGCCTATGCAAAAATAGAACCAATGTTTTCTAAAAAATAACGAAAGTTTTTTCATATGCTAATCAACAAATCTGTATTTTAACAGCGTCCATAACGCAATCGACCCATCTTCAAATGTATGTAATTTTTTTCCTTCTGCATATCCTCTTGGGATCGTACTAATAGATACTTCTAAAATTTTATATCCTTGTTTTAATAGTTTTGCTGTAATCTCTGGTTCAAAATCGAAACGTCTTGAATGAAGTGTGATTTTTTCAACAGCATCTCTGGGAAAAATTTTATATCCTGTTTCCATATCTGTAATCCATTGTCCATAAAGCAAGCTCGTTACAAGACTAAGAAACCTATTCCCAAAATAATGAATAAAAAATAAAGGTTTTTTTTCATCTTTGAAGATATTGGGTAATCGATTTAATCTTGTTCCATACACAACTTGGGCTTCACCTCCTTTAATCGGCCCCATAAGCCTGATTATATCTTCTGGATTGTATTCTAGATCTGCATCTTGAATAAGGATATAATCTCCCGTTGCATGCTTAATTCCTGTTCTTACGGTAGCACCTTTCCCCTGATTTTTTTTATGGTGAAAAATCTTTAAATTTCGAATTTCGAATTTCGAATTTCGAATTTCTGACGCAGTAGTATCAGTTGATCCGTCGTCCACAACAATAATTTCTTTAATAACATCAGGAATTTCTACCAATGCCACTTTTTTAATTATCTCCTCAATTGTTTTCTCCTCATTAAAAACAGGGATAATTATTGATAATTTCATGCTATAAATTCTTTTACTACCTCGTTATCTTTTTTTATAAAACCTTGTTGTATTCTAAAACTAGATTGTATAATTTTTGGAAGCAGAACAAAAGCTTGAAAAAATCCAAGAAAAAACGCAAGATCTCCTCTCAGCAATGATTTTATAAAATGGTATGGTAACCAGAAAAGGTGAAAAAATTGTAGATCTAAGTCTGTGGCGTTCTCCCAGACAAAAATGAATTGATTTCTGTAAGCAATAGTTTTTATTTGAGAAGGTGAATACTTTTTCTTTATTACACCTTCTTCGTGTTTGTGGACAACGATACTTTTTTGCTCAAAGATAACTTTGTACCCTGACTTAAGCGCTCTGTAGGACAAATCGATATCTTCCCAATAGAAAGGGTTGTAAAGTTCGTTAAAGCCTCCAAGTATATCCCATATTGATTTTCTGAAGGCACCGCTTCCACCACTTACCCAAAGCGTGGTGGTTCTATCTACCTCTCCTCTTGCATGAACAAGAAATCCCCGTTCCCATTTTCCTATTCCTCTTCCTCGCAGTACCGTATTTTCCCCCTCAATACTTTTATCCATACATCCGACAGCAAAAACTTTTGGTTCTTTGAAATGTTCAATTAAAGGCTCTAAAAAATTCTTCTGAGGAATAACATCTGTATTGAGTAAAACAACAATTTCTCCAGTTGCTTCTTTTACTCCTCGATTTGCTGTTGACGAAAAACCAAGGTTCTTTTCGTTTTGAATAATTTTTAGTTCTCGCCCTGAGCGAAGCCGAAGGGTTAAATTTTGAATTTCCTGTACCGAATTATCTGTCGAACTATCGTCAACAAGGATAATTTCAATATCTTGATTAAATGTCTGGGTATGGTATTTTGCCGCATCAAAAACCTTTGGAAGATTTTTTTTTAGCAACTCCCCCCCATTATAGTTTGGAATAATAATACTTACTGTCATAAGAATGAATTGTAAAATTCTATTGTATGTTTTCCTTTTGGAACAAAGATACCGCGAAAATTATAATCAGTTCGATAGATTTTTGTTTCTACACCATCTACTTTTGCATGCCATGTTGGATAAAAACTATCAGTCAAAACTAGAAAACCAGTACCCTCATTTTCAGTTTTAATGGTAATGCTATTTTCCTCATAATTTACTATCTCTGCTTTTCCAATAGAAAATTTTTCGTAACGCATTTGTCTTTTTGTTTTAGGAAATCCTTCTATGACTGCAATTTTTCTCATGTCAATAGCATTATTAAATAATATTTGTAATACGCTCTGCTTGTTTTCTCCTACAATCTCTTCTCTATCTTCAACAAAAAAAACTCGAGGTAATACCTGTTTGTTTTCATATATCCTTGTTTCTCCCTCTTGAAATACTTTTGTAAGTTTGGGGGATGAAAGATCCGAAAGGCTAAGAATATATTTAACCCCGAGAAGATCAATAATTTTTGAATCATACCGATGTGGTGTAATAATCCGATTAAAACCAAAAGGGAGATTTATATTAGCCTCTCCACGTTCTGATGCGACAATAAGTTCACCATACCGCCTAAGATACAAGGGGTCATAACCGTCAACACTTTGTAATCGATACATGAGCGAAAAATTAGGAGGCAAAATGCGGGAATCTGTTGTCATGATTCTAAATTGTCCTTGTTGCTTTTGTAAAAAAGAGGTCACTTTCGTCTGAGGAAATAAATATTCTTTGTTGGTAAAAGGTGTAAATTTTAGAGCAAATCGTAGGAGATCAAACCCCACTATTGCTACTATAATAATAGTCATCATCGTGACATGTCTGTGAACTTTTGGTAATTTTATTAAAATAAAAAGAACTACTGCAGAAATAATAAACATAAGTGTTGGGAAAACGAGATTGCGTCTCGCAACAGAGAGATTCTCAGATCCTATCACTCCGACTCCATTTAATAATACAAAACCCCACAGCAATACATATATAAAGGCAAAAAATCCCACTGGAACTACTATGTGTTTTTTTCGAGAAAGGAGAAAGTAATCAAATCCGAAAGCAGTAAGTACTGCAAGAGAGAAATCGACAAGAAATAAAAGCCGTGTTGACTGGGCAGTGGATACAAAAGGTATATGAAAAAAATAAGGAATTTTTGCAAAAATCGTTGGGAGAGAAAAAACCAAAGAGAAAAAAAATACGCTTCCAAAAAACAATGTTTTTTTATCACGTCGAAAAAAGAGAGCAAAAAATGATATCACAAGAGGTAGTATACCAACATATCCAATAAATTCGGCATAATTCCATACTCCCCAATAATTAAGAGTTGTTGGATTTCCAAAAAAATCAGGTACAACAAATTGGACAAGATGTTGCCATGGAAGAAACCACCCTTCTTTTTGCCAATCGAACTGATCAATGCCTCGAGCGCTTTCTCCAATAAATTGGAGTGTTGGAAACCATTGAACAGACGTAATAATTATGAATAATGAATTAAGAACAATGAATAAAAATAAAATGTTTCTTGGTCTGCCAAACTGAAACCAGCGACAGACAAAATAAGTCAAAGAAAGAACATAGAGATAAAAAAATGTTTGTAGATGACCTGCAAAAAAAGATGATGATAATGAAAAAAATAAGATGAGTAACCAGATAGCTTTTCTATATTTTGTACTCGATACTATTTTATCTATAGATAAAAGTATCAACGGTAACCATAATGCCACGTGTCCGATGGTGTTCCATTCAAGCCATGCGACATTGAAACCAGAAAAAGAAAACACCATTGCACCAAATACACTTGCCCATTTGTTTAATCGCATATGAACAAGATAAAAGTAAAGAAACAATCCCCCTAAAAGTGGTTGGATCACGATAAGTAAAGACCACGCAAGAGAAAATGGCAAAAGAAAAAATAAGAAGTTTAATGGGTAAAATACTGCTGATTGAAAATTACCTAAAAGTGGCGTTCCTGCTGCGCTATAAGGATTCCAAAATGGAAGTTGTAATGTTTTTCCTTGCGAAATGGCAAGATCACGCCACGGATACTGCTGACGAACTGGATCGGTAATAAGAAAATTTTTAAACTGGATCCCCCGAGGATTGTCTTTTGCGTAAAGATCACGAAATGGGTGGTAGAGTCCAATAATGGTGTCTGAAGGAATTGGAAGTTTTCCTTGCAAGAAAAACAATTTGAAAAAAAATAAGACGAAAAGAACTAATAAAACAATGGGTAAAAAAATATGAAACTTTTTCATGCACTTATTAGCTGTTCTACCTCTTTAGAAAAGTGTTCTGTATTAAATACTTTCGCCCTCTGATGCGCATTGTGAGACATTTGTTGCCAAAGTTTCAAATCTGTTGCTATTTGTTTTGTTTTTTCAATCCATTCGTCCTGGGTATTCCACAGAAATCCGCTCTTTCCGTTTTCCACTATTTCGGGCTGCCCGCCGGCATTAATCACCACTGGTACTGCTCCTGCTCCCATTGCCTCGGCCGTTGCAATACCAAAATGTTCCGCTCTCTCGGGATGTCTCAGCAGATCCTCCCCAAACCCGGTGGCATGCCAATAAATTTTTGCTTTTTGATACATCTCCCAAAGAGTGCTGTTTGATGCGTTTTCAATAATATCTATTGGAAAATTATCGGTTTTTCTTCTTAAATCTTTTATTTTTTCTCTATCTTGACTTCGAACACTGACAAAAATTACAAAACGCCAACCCATCATTCCTTCTTTTATTAATTTTTTAAATATCTCAATCATCACATCTTGCTTCTTAAAATTAGTACCCTCAATGCTTAGTCCAAATCTCCCCACATGCAAAATAATGTTTTCTTTTTTCTCTACTTTCTCTTTGGGGAGATCAACCGGAGGATACAAGACATTGCTTTTGACATTAAATTTTTTATCTATGAATGATTTTGTAAATTTTGAGTTACAAATAATGCTTTTTACTTGTAAAAATTTTAGACGCGTCAACAATGATGTATGCACCCACTCTACAGGAAATTGAAAATGGATGATCAAATTCTTTTTACCAACTATAGGAAGACTCCCGTCACTTAAATAAATAATTCTATCGTGCCTCATTGTTATTTGTACCCTTTCCAAAACAGAAACACGAGGAGAAAAAATATTTTTTACAAATCGTATAGATGAAAGATCAAGTCCGAATCGATCGAAAGCCAGATCTTTTATTTTTTCGATATCAGTATCCCAAAAAAGAGACACATCATGTGTTTTTGAAAGATATTTTGCTATAGTTAGCATATATTTCTCTCCCCCACCTAATGTATCGAGATATGGATCAAAAATACCAATTTTCATAGGTTAATTCTACGGTTGATGTGCCTTTCGGAACTAAAACTGCGCGGAAGGTGTAATCCGCTCGAAAAATCTTGGCTATACTACCATTAACCTTAGCTTTCCATCCGGGATAATAGTTGTCAGCCAGAAAAAGAAGTGCCGGCTCGCTTGTTGTAGTACTAATAAGAATTTTATTTGGTGTATAGGAACGAATTTCGGCGCTTCCCGTCCCTATCTTTTCGATACCTTCTACCGGTTGCTCAAGAAGAAGCGTGTTTCTAAAATTGAAAGAATCACTATAGAATCGCCTTATCTCATCTTTACTATCTTTGATTACTTCAATATTATAAAAAAGCGAAGCTCTAGGTAATACTTGATTGTTTTTAAATAATTGAAACTTGTCATCTTTGTAAACTAACGAGTAGCGTTTGGTATCTTTCCAAACAGGATATGCCCAGCCTTGGTTTGTATCTGCAATGGGATGAAAAACAAGTGATACCCCAAGAAGATCCAATGCTCTATCTGTGTACCTTCCAATTCTTGGAATTTTTACAACTGATCGTTCCCCTTCAATAAATTGTCCTTCTGATGCGCTACGGATGAATTCTCCATATCTTCCTATATATAAAGGGTCATATCCTTCGATGCTGGGAATTTTATAATAGACAGAAAGCTCTGAACCAAAATTACCAAATAATCGACCATCGCCGATATGCTTTTGAATCGCATCGATTATCGCAACGCGCGGATACATAAGCTGTGGAGGATCAAAAGGCATCCATTTTTGCGCAAAACGTACGCTGTCAAAAGATGCCATCAGCAACAAAAAACAGACAGAAATAAATAAGAACTTTTTATTAAAAAAGGGTAGAAAAACTGCTATGGTGCTACCTAAAAAGAAAAAGGTAGGCAACATCATATTCCTTTTTGCTATTAATAATTTTTCCGGAGAAAATGGTTTCACTAATAAAAGCCATACCCAAATACCAGACAGTATCAAACTAATAAGGAGAAGAGGAATTAAAATCTTTCTTCTTTCCCTTTTCAAGACAATTTCTTTTAACGCGTCCAGTCCAAATCCAGAAAGAACAGCAAGCGAGAAACTGAAAAGCACAATGATGCGACTTGGAATACTTGTCGATAGTACAGGTATATGCAGTGCTTCAATTACCTTCTGCAACGGAGAATCTATTGCAAGAAGAAAGGTTGTTATCGAAGTTACAAGAAAAAAAATAACATATTTATTTTTCGTTTTAGAGAAAACTGCAAAACAAAAAAGCAGCAACGGTATAATCCCAACAAAACTTGCCCATTCGGCATAATAGCCAAACCAGTCGTTTCGGGTAACAGGGTTCCCATAAAAGTCGGGAGAAAATATGTTTACAAGATATTGTAGTGGTATCCCTCCGCCGGTTGCAAAGATGTTACTTCTTACCGAATTTTGATAGAACACGATCGAGGGAAGCAGTTGCGCAAAAGAAAGAATAATTCCTAAAAAGAAAAATATACCGATACATAAACTTTTACGCATGTTTCTGACAGTTGATACCTTAAACATAAAAAACAAAAAAGCAAAACCTGTTAGATAGAGACTCATCTGAAAGTGTCCGGAGAAAAATGAAACGCATAAAGACGCGCTTAAAAGCAGTAGGGAAAACAGCGAATATTTTCTAAAACTCCTTTCGATAGCAAAAAGGCTTAGGGGCAAAAATGTCATAACCATGGAAAGCGTGCCGTAAGCCATCCATACGACAATAAAACCGCAGAACATAAACGTAACACTTCCCAAAAGAGAACCCGTTTTGCTTACAGAAATTTCCCTAAGAAAAAGATATGTAAAAATCCCGGCAAGGAACGGCTGCAAAAGCACAAGTATACTCCACGCGCTAACAAAAGGCAGAATAAAAAAGAGCATGTTAAACGGAGACAGGACTGCCGATTGATAGTTTGCCAAGAGAGGATTTCCCGAAAAACTATAAGGATTCCACAAGGGAATTTGCCTCTCTTTATAGGAATCTATAGCTAGTTTCCTCCAGGGATACATCTGACTGTTGACATCAGGCATGGCATTATTCTTTATCGGCCCCCAAAACTCTCGGTAGTAACTCCATGGTGGAAAAAAATTAACAAGATATGTTGATGAAAACGGCACTTTTCCTTTTAGGAAATATGGAGTCGCGAATAGAAACCAACATGCAAAAAGCAATAAAAATGGCCAATATTGTTTAACCTTTTTTTTCATAAAAATAACGCCTCCATATATGAATAATGAAATCAAAAGCAAGTATGTAGAGAAATGGTAAAAGAGGAAGAAAGTATCGTGTTGTCGCCATACCAACGCTCAAAAGCGCGCTGTAGGCAAATACCCAAAGAAAAACGACCGTCTCCGCTTTGTTTAATACTCGCTTCTCTTTAAGAATAAAGAACAAAAATACAACCGTTAATACCACGGCAATAGGCCATCCGATATGCCAGGTGGAATCGGAAATAATCTTCTGATCTGCCCACCATGTATGCCACCTATTGAAAAGAATTAAGTCCCAAAAAGAGAACCGATTGACAAGCTGAGATTGATGGTAGAAAAAAATGTACTTCTGGACACCAAAAATTTGTAAAATGGAGTAACCGTCTTGTATTGTTTTCGTGTAAGACAGTAAAAGGACGACAAGAGCAAGAGGTAAAGAAAACAGAAAAGAAAAAAAAGTTTTGCTAAAATCCCTTCTTAGAAAGAAGTAGCCAAGCATAGCAGTCAAAACAGCGATTCCGAGAATAAAAAATCTAATGCTTATCACAAACCCAAGCATACAAGAAGAGAGAGAAAACCATACTGCTATTTTCTTTTTGTCCATCAGACCTTTTAAAAAGAAATAGAGAGTAAAGATAATAAATGGGAGTTGGATTGGTTCAAGCAAAGGAACATAGTCAAGTTTACTCAAAACAAGCTGTTCATTTGCATAGATAAGCAGAGGGAAAAGGGCAAGAATCGTGTTATTAAACGTCATTTTTGCTATAAGAAAAATTCCCAAAAATGAAATAAATAACAACGGTGGGATCAGTGTTGTCGCATTATCGAAAAGAAAAATAGACAATCCAATAATATAGCGCCCTAATGGTGGATGTTCATGTACAATTAAAATGGGATTAAGTCCTCTGAGAAAAATTCCCCCGGCAAACGATTCAAATGTCTCATCGGGTATAATTCCAGGATTTTTTTTCTTAACATATTGCGAGCTATCATATGCAGATTTTAATTGCGGATATTGTTTAGCATAACCACCAGAAAAATAGACACTTCTCAGCGAGTAAACGGTCAATAACGGCCGCCAAATTATTGCTAATAATAAGATAAAAAAAAATACTTTATATATATATCTTTTTCTCATTTTTCGCTTTTCTTTTGCTGCAACTCCCATAATTTTGCATAAGTGATAAACATACTAAATGACTGATAAACACTTTCGATTAACCCTGCTGCCCCTGCTTTCCATCCGCCCTGCCTTATATATGAATCAAGAAAAGCGCTCATCATCACTCGCGGAAACCGCCACCAGGTCATTTTTGGATGATTTGCTTTTAACCGAAGTTCCGCTTCTGTTTTTGACCATATAATCGTTTTTTTGAGCATTGAGGAAAGATCGCGATGCGTATAGTGGAATAAAAATCCGTCCAATTGTCCAATTTTTCCATCAAAAATTGGTGTTTCATGAAGCTTACCTTGCCATTCTTTTAATCTTTTTCTTAAAAAGAGTCTCTCCATATCCTCAACGTAGGGCCACTCATGTTTTCCTAGATAAAAATTCTTTCTCTTGATCTTAAATGCTACGATTTTATCGTCTTTCCTACGTATTATTTGATGTGTAATACTTGATGCCAATTCTGGGGTTACTCGTTCGTCGGTGTCTACATATAAAACCCACTCTCCTTTTGCTTTCTGCAATCCGAAATTCCTCATATCGGAAAAGTCTGCTGATACATGTTCAAAAACCTCTGCACCTTCTTTTTTTGCAATATCAACCGTTCTATCCTCTGATCCTCCATCAACAACGATGATTTCGTCTGCGAACTTTGCGGAAAAAAGAGCATCTACAATTTCTTCTTCCGCATCTTTGGCAATAATAATTACTGAAAGCTTCTCTATTTTTTTTATCATGTCTGTACCTTTTTATCCATAAAGTAAATTGTGTTTGTGTTATTTTGAAATATTTTTCGTATCTTTTTACTTGGTATCAATTTTTTAAAGAGTGGATCACCATAAAAGTATAAGATTCGTATATTGTTTTCTTCAAGTGTTTTTGTTATTTCATTAAGATTATTAGTTTTAGTTATGCGTTCTACGGTTTCTAATCTATCTTTAGGTATAATACCATGTCTGGCTAAAATACCTTGACCAGAAAGATACATATCTCTTTGTGTAAAAATACTGACATATGGAAATAAAGAATCCCACTGCCCTTGATTAAAAACTAAAATTATATCTTCTTTATTAGTATTTTTTCGAACAAATTCCATTGCTGACAGCTCACTACTACTTATTACTGGCTTATTCGTATTAAGAGAAAAATAATATTCAATACTACGATTCTTATATATCCATCTCGGAACCGAAACTACAAGAAGTATAGATAAAAAACAGATTTTAAAAAACAATATTTTCTTTTCTAACAGCTTACCAAGTATAAATGAGGCAAAAATTGATAATATTAGACTTCCAGTAAGATAGAAATTAAAAATATCAGATCCCCCAAACGGTTGATAGAAAAACGTTCCTAAGATAAAAGCAGCAATAAGAGAAGCATATAGAAATAAAGAAAGCGGTATGCCCATATCTCGAAGCATTTGCTTTGTTGGCAGCAAACCTAGTGTTCGTATACCAAATTCGGCAAAAAGAAAAATCACAAGCATAATGATATCCATACGCCATACCTGTAAAAAATTTGCATGGTCAAAATAAATACGACGAGCTAATTCAAAATTACTTATGTGTAGATTCGGTTGAACTGCAAAATTTCTTGTCATTTCAAAAGGAGCAAAAAATAACGTTCCAGAATTTTTGTTAACTGGAAAATATATGCTTATACTGATAAGTACTGTAATAAAAGGTATAAGCAATAACTTCCACTTTCTCGTTACTAAAAAAAATAAACTGAGAATTCCTAATCCTGCAAGTACAGGTATGCCTGTATGCACTTTAAATCCCACCAAAGAACCAAAAAGTAAAGCGGTCAAAAAACCACTTCGAAGATTTTTTGTTTTAACCCAATCAATAAAAAAGATTGTACCTCCTAAAAATACCACCGTAGCAAATGCTCGTGGTGGATTTTCTAGAAACATTGTTCCCTCTTCTAATGGGCCGACGCTAAAGTCAAAAACCCTTCTCGTTAAAAATGTAAGCAGATACAAAACGTCTGAAGAAAAATATTGCATGTAAATAAAAATTGTTACACCAAGTGAAGAAAATCGTAAGCTTTTTGCAAGGATGTAGCTTACCCCACCTAAAAGAAATGATATAAGAATATATGTATATTGAAATTGTGTTGGTAAAAGTGGCAAATGAAACACCCTTACAAGTTCTGCTATAACAAGATTTGACCAGTAATGATAATTGTGGACAACAACATTGATTAAACCAGGCTCAAAAGGAGGAAATCTCCGAACAATTTGAGCAGTAAGAGAGGTATGAAATACTGCATCATCAGAAGCTGCAGTAAATATATGTATTCCATCTTGTAATATTAACCCTGATATAAAAAACTGCTGAATTTGACCAAGTATTCCTAAACAAAAAATAACAAAAAGAAAATAATTAATATGAATATTTTTTCTAGTAATTCGTTCTTTCCAAAGAATGAAAAAATTTCTTTTATCTTGTTTTCTTAACCAAAAACAAAAAAATATAATAAGATATGCATAGGTAAGAGATCTTATTCCTAGATAACCAAAAAAGGCACCTTGATACGCCCACAAAACAAAACCAACTAGTAAACAGATAATCAATTTCTGAAAGAGTCCAGTAAAATTTTGTAGTTTTTTATCGATGACAACATTGCCTGGAATATAAAACGCAAAAAAAATAGTAGTAAGAAATAATGGGAAATAGAGTATACTTACAAAAAATGCTTGTAAAAATGATGCATCATTTATCATATATATATGTTCCCTTTCCAAATCTGCGAAGATAAAAATCTACTACTCCTTTTTTTTGCCAGGATCTTCCTTTTGCAAGTAACGATATGCTCTCTCGTATGAGTGCTAATTTTGTTTTTAGTGATGCATAGCGCATACCAAAGAGTAAACGATTACGAGAAATATAGTAATCTTGAAGTTTCGAGCCAGAACCACCGGCAGATCCGGCGTTTATATGCCAAAGAAAAGCAAGCGGCGCATACATAATTTTGTAACCTACTTTTTTTACACGTTCACTCAAATCACTATCTTCGTAATACAAAAAATATTTCGTGTCTAAAAGCCCAACCCTCTCAAAAACTTCTCTTTTTACGAACATGCAGCAACCGCTGGCAAATTCAGTCGGTTCAATCTTATCAAACTGGCCACTGTCTACTTCATCCACGCCCCGATGAGAACCCATGACATTATTCCAATCCATAATTCCTCCTGCATACCAAATCACTTTTCCTTGTTCGTCTTGTTTGTATCTGTCTTTATGAAACTCGTGGCCTTTTGCAAAGTAAATTTTGGGAACAATAATACCTATTCTTTCTTCTAAATCCGCAACTTTTACAAGCTCTCTTATTATATTTTTATCAACGATGGTATCGTTATTTAATATCAGGATATAATCCGCGCCACTTTTTAGGGCGTACCGAATCCCGACATTATTTCCCCCAGAAAATCCCAGGTTTTGATCATTTCTAATTATCTTTAATTCCTCAATTTTGAATTTTGAATTTTGAATTTTGAATTTATCTTCCGATCCATTATCAACCACAACCACTGACAATTGACAATTGACAATTGACAATTGACAAATTGAGTAGAGGCATTCAAGCGTATCTTTTGTTCCGTTGAAATTGAGAATGATTATACTAATTTTTTCCATCAATATATGGTTATGTGCATTCTTGCTTGCATAAGATTTGCCGTATACTTTAGACTTGTTTTCATCTGTACTTTGTAGAGCTTATTACCGTAGTCAAGTGTTATGGAACTTGATGTAAGAAGCGCTGGAGTTCCTCCTTCGAGAGAAACCTCTGACAACCAAACTGGATGTTTATCTGTATCGTTAAAAAGTCGAACATATGCTTTTTCGTTACCTGTTGGAATTTGTACCGATGCCTCAAAAATAACGTTTTTTATTAATCCGTACTGCGTACTATCTATGTATGCCTGTAAACCTGCAACATCTGCCCAATCATCAGTGGCGTTTGATCCTGACCCAAAAGGAACAAAGTATTCTTTAACTGTTGAGCTTAATTGGATCGGGGTTGGCGCTCCCTGTGCTGGAGTAGATCCTGATTGACTTGGCATTGCTGTTTGCGTTGATTTTTCTTGCAAAGCCTTGACAGATTCGGAAACCTGATGAATTTCGGAAACACAGCTTGTCGGACAAACTGCATTCATCGAGGTTATAGGTATTAACTGAAAAGAGGAAGACTCATTTGTGGAAGTGCTATTTTTCACCACCCAGATATCTAATATTGCTACATTAAAAATTATTAGAACAAAAAAAGAAATCAATCCAAATCTAAACGATAAGATCTTCGACATATTATATTACTTAAGATGTTTTTTTCTTTAAACTTTTTCTCAATATCCGGTAAAAAATCTTTTTTGCGGAATTTTTTGTGTCACTTATGACAGACGTAAGATACCAATACTGTAATTCACTTTTTATTTTTTTAAACTCTCTGTGAAGATCTTCTAAAAAATGCTGACTATTTTCTTCTTGAAATCCTTGTTTTTCCCAAACTTTTGCAAAAACAACCTCGGCATAGAATGCTTGAAACATGCTTAAAACCAAACCATGAAGACCATCTTTATAGCCTTTTTGTAAAAAAAACGTTTTGAGAAAATCATCAACAGGAAATCGCAATGCATCAATATATCCCAATCGACGACCCGATTTTAGAATAGTATCTGCTTCATTTTCTGTGTATATTTTATCCATTTTGTAGAGAAATTGGCTGATTGATGAGTAATTTTCGTGAAACAAAGGTGCTTTTAGCTTTGCTGTTTCTCCATCTACTTTTACATACTCGTGAACGTGCTGCTCTGGAAAGCGACCTTTATCTTTTTTAAATAACCGCAACTGATAGTCTGGCCACCACATATTGCTTTGTATCCACTTGCCAAAAATAATATTTTTTCGTGGAATCCAGAACCCGCATACGCGGGAATTTCCAATTTCCAATTTCCAATTTCCAATGACCGAAATAATCTCTTCTCTAAGCTCTGGCGTTACTCGTTCGTCGGCATCTAGACTTAAAATCCAATCACCAGTTGCTTTGGAAAATCCAAAATTTTTGTTGACGTTAAGCATCGGATTATTTTGACGTGCAAAAATTTTCGTCGTATATTTTTTTGCGATATATATAGTTTTGTCCGTTGAAGTATTATCAACAAAAATAATTTCGTCCGCAAGCGTATGGACAGAAGTAAGACACGCCTCGATTTTTTCTTGTTCGTTATAGGCAGAAATGACAACCGAAAGTGTTTGTTTTTTCATATTTTTGCAAAAATAATTTGCATGTCTTTTTTTAATTCATGCTTTGCCCATGCGTACATACAAATAAAGTAAAATATACTACCACATAGTATTATAGACGAAAGCCCAAGTACATCTTTCGCAAATATTTGTAATCCGAAATAAACAACGACACTCATTACTAACGAAGAAAAAAATGGCTTGTATATACTTCTTGTAAAATGGAACGGAACAATTTTTTTTACCAAATAAATCGTATATACAATCGTAAGTGTAATCAGAAAAGAAACAATAGAAACACCATTGTATCCTAAGAAGTGTATAAAAATTGGCGTGAAAACCCATGTAAGGATAGTCCATAAAATCATAAGTTGCAATGTTGTTTTAGACCTCCCCGTTGCATCGAGCACATTGACTAAGATGTTTGAAAGAGACGAAACAATTGCATTGAGACAAAAAAATGTGAGGCTGATAAGCGCAGGCTCCCATTTATGTTGCCACCTGGGAATAGCGGCAATAATATAAGGAGCTGTCACCACAAGCCCCATAACGAGAGGAAACATAATAGCGCCAACAAAAAAGAGTGATCGCTCAATACTCTTTTGTAAAAAATCCACATTCCCCTGCATTCTTGCATAGGTAGAAAAAGTAACTTTTGTGACACTATCAACGACGTATCGAAAAGCAAAAAACGCGAATCGCTGACCAAATCCAATATAGCTTAACTCTGAAAATGTTAATACCTTTGCAAGAAACACGGTAAGCAAATCGTCTTTGGCGGTCGCCAAAATATTTTTTGCTTGATAGGCAACACCATATTGTAAATGTTTTAATGACTCTTTTTGAATACCAAAGCTTACTTTCCACGGAGCAACAGCATAATAAAATGGAATACTAGCAATACCAGAAATAAGAAATGCCCATGTGTAACTTGAAAGTTTATATCCCTGTAGTACAAGTATTACCAATATCCCATTAAACACCAATGATTCAATTATTTGAGGGACAACTAATTTCTGAAAGTTAATTGTTCGCTCTAAAAGGATAGATGGAATAATTTTAAATGAGGATAAGAAAATAGAAAAAACAAGAACAAACAGTAACCAGAAAGCAGATTCATCCAGATGAAAAAAAGATGAAAGAAAACTACGAAGCAAAAAAACTATGAGAAAAGCACTTACGCTTATAACGACTTGAAGCGTAAAAAAAGTATTTAACTCTTGCTGTTCAATTTTCTCCTTTTTTTGAACTAATGCTGCTCCTAATCCAAAATCTGTAAAAAAACTGATAACACGTTGCATTGCAATCACTGCAACATAAACTCCGATATCAGCAGTGCTCAAATAGGTAAATATAATAAGTGATGTTCCAAAAGAAACAAGATTAAGTAAGAATTGCCTTGAAATAAGAACAAAAACTCCATGAACTGATTTTCTTGCCAATAATACAAGATTTAAATCTTCCATACTATTTACAGAAGAACTCAATTTCCCCAGGGATGAGTTCGTAAAAGTCGCCACATTGCCTCAATGTCGCCAAAAATTGTCGAAATAAGCCGTACTGTTGATCCTGGATTATCGATCCAATGGACTGGTTCTTCAAAAATTTTATACCCGCTCTTTTCTCCAATAATTAACAGCTCTCCATCAAAAAACCAATCGTTATCTTTAATTTTTGGAATAAGCTCTTCGACTACTCTCTTTGTTACTGCTTTAAAACCACATTGTGCATCAGTAAAGTGTGTGTGAAAAAGAAGTCCGATGAAAACAAAATTTAAGGTGCGCGAAGTAATTTCCCGTATCATGGTTCTCCCTTCTACCCGTGCCCCCTTTGCAAGTCGTGAACCTACGGCAATATCGAAACCGTCTTCAAGGACTTTGAGAATTTTTGGCAGGTGGATAAGATCTGTTGAAAGATCCAAATCCATGTACACACAAAAATCGCACCGTGATTCACTCCACGCGCGTTTTACTGCTCTCCCTCTCCCTTTTTGTTCGAGCCGAAGAAGAGAAACTCGAGGATTTTTTTTGGCTAAGATTGCCGCAATGACCGGTGTGTTATCACCTGAGGCATTATCGGCAATAGTAATGTGCCAATCATATGTGTTGAGATGCTTTTCACAAAAATTAGCAAGGGTTGTTATGTTTTTTTCTAATTCCTTTTCTTCGTTATAAACTGGAACTGTTATCTCAACGCTCTTTTTTTTCATATGAATAGATTATACCAGCAATAAGCACGCCAACACCAATCACGGAAAGTATGTTTGCCATTTTTTCTGTTGGCGTTTGTTCAAATATAACCTCAATCGTATGATGCCCTGTTGGCAAAACAACGATTAGCCCTTTTTGGGTTACTTCAAATGATGCGGATTTACCATCAATGTATAGTTTCCAGGCGGGAAAGTACGCGATGGATAGGCCAAACGGCTTTGGTTTTTTGCTGACTTGAACTTCGGCTTTTACATACTGTGTTTTTTCTTGGTAGCTTAGAAGGGGTTGAACCCCTAAAATTTTTTCGGTGATGATTTCTGTTTCTCCTCTTGGCTTTGCAAAATCTTTTGGCATATACTCATCCGAAATTCTTGACATGGTCCATCGAAGAGCAAAATCGCTTGTATAGTCCAACGCAGGTTTTGCAAGCATGGTTTGTGGAGAAAAAAGCCTGATGTTAAAGTAAAGAAGAAAAAAGAGCAACACTGCGACTGCCGCATAGGATAGACTATGAAATGAATCTTTACGTATGGTTGCCTGTAAAAACCAGGGGATGCATCCTGCAAGAAATGATGAAAAAAAGGATGCAAGCAGTAAAAATCTCCAAGGATATTGAAAGAATGCCATAAGAGGTATTGCTTCCCATACCGGTTTTGAAATTTCTAGTGTAAAAAAAGTAGCAATAACAAATCCTAAAAAAGAAAAGATAATAATAGACAGCCTTTTATCACTCCATATAGCTCTCGACTCGTCCCGCTCAGCGGGACAAGCTCGAGCAATAAATAAAGTTGTAAGCAGAAATGCGGTAAATGATAACAATATATGAAGTTTGCCTATTTTAAACGATAACCCATCAATACATCCCCCAGCTGAGCCACCAAACCCCCAAGGACTATCCCAGAGCTGTTTTATACAAACAAAGTGGTCTCGAAAATCTGCTCCTTGGCCAATTTGAGAGAAAACATTTGTATAGTGCATTTCAAAAAGTGCAGGTATCCAGTAAAAAGCGGAAACCAATAATCCAAGAAAAATAGTAGATAGTAGATAGTAGATAGTAGATAGTTTTTTCTTTCGATAAGCAATGTAACAATATAACAATGTAACAATTATCAAAAACGGCGTAACCATCATCGCTGTAAGATTATGAGAAAGAATTATACCTGCGTATCCCAAAGCACCAAGAGCAACAAATTTCCATTTTTGTTCTTTATACAATTTCCATAAGCCATAAAATGCAAGAGGAAGAAATGCGTAGGCCCAAAACTCTGCAACATCGCCTCGAACATAGATGTCAAGCGCATGGTATGGTGCATAGAGATAGAAAAGACCCGCAACTACTCCTCCTAACTCTCCCCAAAATTCTCTTGCTAAAAGATACATAAAAATACCAGACAGGATAATACCTAGACCCATCGTAATCTTTGTTGCTGCTAGGGCATCGAAACCTACAAGATTGAAAAAACCACCAACGTAGTAAGCAAGTGGCGCGTAAAAATTAAAGATAGGATAGCCATAACCGTAAGCTAAATCGGCTACCCACCGAACAGGAAGCATACCATCTCGCAGCGCCTTTCCCATCTCAAAAACCCGGGCAACCTGCGTGTCGTCGTGCATGGGAAAAAATCCTGGAATAAAAAGGTGTTTCACTGCCCAAAAGGAAAATAAAATAACGATAGCAACACCAAAAAATCTCTTTAAAAAATTCATATCTTTATTACGTTTTTTCTTTTTATCTTTATGGCAAAAAGCGCTACAAGGCTTAGCAAGGAAACAACATCGCCTAATAACCTTATTGGAGTTTCTCCAAAACTTACCAAAACTTCATGTTGTCCGTGGGGAACATCAATCATAATGATTCCGTTTTCATTGCTGTAAGAAATTTGCATATCTTTGCCATCGAGACTTGCTTTCCAACCAGGAAAGTACACGGTATTTATTCTCACTCCTGCATTATTTTGTGCAATGATAGTAAAATTTGTTTTTTTAGCACTGAAAAACACATTACTTATTTCCCCTTTTCCTTTTACAACCTCAACTTTATTTTCGAAATGCTTTGTCGGTTTTGCTTTTACCCACACTGGCATATATTCGTCTTGCACTGTTGTTGTTGCCTCATTTGTTGCATAAAAAGAATCGCCTTTATCGAAATACTCTACGGGTGATACAAAAGGTTTTGCGCTTATACTCAAAAGCACAAAGAGTAAGCCTATACCTATGACACGTGGTTTTTGTGAGAACTGATTAAGAAGAAAAGCCGATAGAAAAGAAACCGAGAGAATAGTTATAGAAAGAAAACGGAATGGAAATTGCACAAAAGAGACAGGAAGTAGCTTCCATAATGGAGCGGATACTATTATCGCAAAAAATAGTGCAAGGATACCAATGGTAAAGAAAAATATCGGCAGTCTATTATCTGTTGTTTTAATCTCTTTTCGAAAAAATTGTATCAATGCTATGAGAAAAATCGTAACTGTCGAAACTCCAATCATGTCTACTCCCACAAAGTAATGCTGCCATTGTGATACCTGTATTTGAGAAAAAACAGTATACCGAAGGTCATACAGCGCCGGAATCCAAAAGAAAGCGGATAAACCTAATCCGAAGAATAAAGAATAAAGAATAAAGAATAAAGAATTTCTAGAACGCAAAATTCCATAGATTAATATTATTGGAATAAATAAAAGGACTAGGGTATTGTGAGAGAGAACCAGAAGTGCTATGCCGAGGCCTGTCCACAGTAAACTTTTTCGCTCAATCTGCCATAAAACAAATGGTACTGTTGCAAGCGCGAGTGTTTCACCAACCGACCCACGTTTGTATACATCAAAAAGGTGATAAGGCGTATAAAGATACACGAGCGCCCCAACAAATGCCTGCCATTTGCCAAAAAGTCTTGCTAACCAAAAGTAAGAAAAAATGAGAGACTCAACAAGTGAAATACCAAGTGTTATTTTTACGACATCTGTAAATCCAAAGCCTAAAAGCTTAAGGGTTTCACCAAGGTACATAAATCCCGGATAGAGAAAATCGGCAACAGGATATCCATATCCATAATTGAGTCTTTGAAGAAATCGAACAGGAAATTGCCCATCACGAAGTGCCTGATGGAAAGCAGAAAAACGAATAATCATCCATTCGCCGTCGTCGCTCTGGAAAAAACCAGGATGAAAAAGTGACATAATCGCAGGCAGACAAAGGACAAAAAGAAGAAAGATAATAAGTAGTTTTGACTTCATTTTGTTTGTACTATGGTAAACATAGTTTCACCATTTGGCAAAGAAACATCGATACTTTGATATCCTTTTTTAACAAACTCCGGGATATTTGCTGGTACATCAACAAGAAGCGTATTTGGAATCTTTATATCTTTTCCCCAGTTTATTTCTCTAAATGTATACCGATCAAAACTTTTTACGTGGACAAATCCGTCTTCTGTTGGTGGATATCTCAGAGCAGTTTTTTGATATGTTAAAGGGTTGTATGCTTGATAAAAGAGCAAAAAGATGTAAGGAGAATATTGAGGTCTGGACATTATTATGTTTTTTGATGCAAAAGGTTTTGTCGATAAAATAACATGTAGCTGCTTGTACCCTATTCCCCAATTCTGGGCTTCGTTTCGGGGAAAATGTACATAGTAACGATCAAGATATATACCAATATTAAAAATAAATAGCAAGCAAATTAGAGTAACAATACCATTTTTTACATTTCCATATTTCAGCATAAGCCAGTCTCTGACATACATAAATCCAATTGCAGTAACAAGAGGAAGTATGGGAAAAATAGCAAACATACGATTGGTATGCGGCGCATCTTTTGTTATACTTGCTGCAATTGGACCGATTAGTAACCAATAGACAACGAGTCTTTTCTCTTTCCCTTTTTTGAAAAAGAAAAGAGCAATAATTCCCATAAATAAAAATGGTGCTTCAACTATATACATATTGCCAAAATTAGTAATATTATGAGCCTTATTCTCTCCTCCTTTTATAAATAAGAATTCTGCAGAAAAAGCATTAAGGTAGTTTTGAGAAAACCGCTCAATACCAAAAACAATACGATTGTGCAATAACCTGACGGTGAATGATTGAGGATTAGCATGTTCGTTTCTTGGTATTTCAATTTTTGCATGGACGACTGACGGATCACCAAAAATACTAATGCCGGATATCTTTGTTGTATTTCCTCCAAGTGTTTGCAATAGAATAAATCCGCTGAATGCAATAAAAGTTATTGAGGCAATAAAAAAAAGTTTCGTTTTTATCAATGTTTCTTTTCTATAAATAAAGATAATTCCGCAAATAAGTAACGTTGTAAAAACATAGTTGCCAGCATAGGTAAAGTAGGTTAATGCAAATGCTATTGCGCTTGGAATGATAAACCACGTGTTATTTTTTAAACTTTTATAAAAAAGCAAAACTCCCAAAGTCGTGAGAAAAACAGCAGTATTTGACTCTGATTCAACCCGTGAAAGATGCAAGCTCCAAGGAGAAACTGCTAAAAGAAACATGGTGAGAAAACTGAGCAATCTATTCTTAAAAAGTTCTTGTATTAAAAAAAATGTGAGACCAACTGTCGCAATACCAAATAGCGCTGACGGAAGACGAACGGCAATCTCCGAAAGACCAAAAACTCTCACAAAAGGCATAGTCACATACATATACAATGGCAGCTTCCAGTCCCCAAAAGACTGAAAAGAAAGTGGATATGCTCGTCCATACTCGTCTTTTCCTGTTTGCAAAAGTGAGTATGCAGTGTAGCCAATTGAGGCTTCGTCCCGATTAACACCCGGCGGAATATCTGAAAGTTTATATAACCTGAGAAATGATGCTAAAAAAAGAATTGCAAGAAAAAGAAAAATAAACTTTTTATTCATAGCTTTCTCTCACTCCTTAGTAAAGACACAAAAATAAAAATAGTCATCACCATACTTACGACTGTGACACTAAATCCTATCTTAAAAGAGATAGAGTCATAAGTAAAGACTATGGTGTGCTTCCCCACAGGAACAATTATGCTTCGAAATGCATAATCTGCTCTATATATTTTTGTTTCACCTTGTCCTGCGTTGGTCGTTGGATCAATAAAGGCTTTCCATCCTGGATAATAGGTGTCTGAGAGAAAAAGAAGTTGATTCGTATTGGTATCGGTCGTCAAAATAATTTTATTTGGCATATACGATTGTATCTGCACCTTGCTAAAATGATTTAAATCATTAAAGCGCCCCTGACCAACACCTCCTTCTGGATTTTCTTCAAGCAAAATTGTTTTTGAAGCATTGAAGTCTTTACTAAAAAATAGCGTATTAAATTCTTCTTTGCTCTTGAAAATTCTATAGTTAGATGTAAGGAACACACGCGGAGAAACTTTTAGGTTTTCGAAAATTTTCCATGAATCTGCATTGTAAACGAGTCTAAATCGGTCTTGAGGAAATGTTTTTTCAGTGCTATTATTTTCTATTCTATCAAGAATATACTTCACGCCAAGACTGTCTAACACTTTGAGTCTATATGGATTTGTGGACACATCTTCTTCTTTAGATCCTGGTGCAATAAAAGCATCGGAACGTGTCTGACCGGTAAACACAGTTTCTATCTTTCCGTTTTTTGATGACTGAATAAATTCACCATACCGTTTTGAATAGAGGGGGTCGTAGCCATCCGGAGAGAAAAGAAACTCCTGTGTTGCAAAATTCGCTTCGATTTGTGCACTCCCATATCCCCAAAATCGATTGATGCCTGTCTCTTTTTTGAGAAATTCCAAAACCGACGCATAGGGAAAAATAAGTGTAGATGGGGAGAATGGATTAAATTTTTGAAATGCGTAAAAAAGATCAACTGTTTGCAAAACAATAAGAAAAATAAGTATGACAAATTTCATTTTCGTTTTTAGCGTCCCTACGAGGAGTAAAAAGAGTGTGGCAGAAAAAATCATTGTTCCATACAAAAGATTTCTTGAAGATAATTTTGGGAATAGAAGAGTGCTTATCCATAACAGAATAAAAATGAAGGCAATTGGAGCTATCCAAAAGATAAACTTTTTACCTGACATTTTCTCGTTTTGCCAAACGTCAATACCAAAACCAGACAAAATCGAAAGCGAAAAACAAAAAAGAAATACTGCGAGTGTTGGAGCACTTGAAGAAAAAAATGGAATAGTAAACTTATATGCGAGTTGTGTGAATGGATTTGCTGTGGCTAAGAGCAAAATAACAACGCAAGATGCGCCAAAAAATTTCGTCATCTCATTTTCCTGCCTTGCCGGCAGGCAGGTCTTTCTTATGATGAGTAACGATACAAAAAATAGCGGGACTAATCCGATAGAGGTTACCTTCCCGATGTATGTATCGGAAATAATATAATTTCGTGTTGCAGGATTGCCAAAAAAATCTGGAACAAAAAGCATCGAGAGTTGCCACGGCTGAATGAGAATCTTGTTGATTAAAATGCCATACTCATGACTAATTCTTGCAGACTGGAAGATAAGCTCCATACCCGAAACAAGCTGTATCGCACCAATTCCCAAAGGAAGAAAAGATAATAGGAATAAAAAACGAGAAGATTTTTTAAGCGTTCTTGCTCTATATATTATATAAAAGGTAATAAAAATAAAAAGGTAAGCAAAAATCTGAGGATGCCCGCCAAAAAGAGAAAACGAAAGGGAAAGCACAAATGCTAACATCCACCATGCCGTTATTTTCTTAAAAAGATGCTCAACTGATAAAAGAACAAGGGGTAACCACAAAATCACATGACCCATGGTATTGTACTCAAGCCACACAGTCATAAAAGACGAAAAGGAAAACGATAGTGAGGCAAAAAATGAACCCAGTATACTTATGCCAATTTTCCGTGCATAAAAATACATGAATAAACAAGCAAGCATTGGCTGAAGAAAAACCAAAATACTCCATGCAGTTATTTGGGGCAAGAAAAAGTAAAAAACATTGAGCGGATAAAAAATTGCTGATTGGAAGTTAGACATAAGAGGAGAACCCGAAAAATTGTACGGGTTCCACAATGGCAGATTGCCTTCTTTCAGTGTCTGGACAGAAAGTGTTTTCCATGGATAGAGTTGCCTGAGCACATCAAAGTACTGTGCTTTATTTGGATAACTCCCAGGAACATACCCATTATATGCATATGTTTTCCAAGGACCATATTCTGCAACCAAAAGATCTCCAGGTATTGGAACTAAACCAAAAAAAATTGTTTTATAAAAAAAGGCAACTATTACTAAGGCAAGAAGAACGATTGCTAGAATATCTACCCGTTTCATATTTTTTTTCTACCATGTAAAATCCATACGAAGAAAAGCGCTGCCAAAGACGACAAGGAAAGTATATCGGCAAAAAAACGTATGGGGCTTTCTCCAAAAACTGCTTTTACGTTATGTGTTCCTTTTGGTATAACAAAAGTAATCTCTCCACGCCAATGCTGATCTTGAAACTCAATAGAAACTGGTTTGTCATCAACGAATACTCTCCAACCTGGAAAATATTGTGTATGATCAACAAGTTGGACACTTGTTTTTGCATCGACAGTAAATGTATGGACATTTGACCTTTTTGTAAAGTTTGAAAGATTAGCTTGACCACCTATGATTTCCACTCGTTGCTTTGGGTACGCTTTTGCAGGACCTGTTGACCAAATAACATCTGTTTCACCAAAGTAAGTGGTGTTAAGAGGAAAATTCCAGTAATACTTTTCGTCAATTTTGTCAAAACCTAAAGGAGGATTCCAATAGTACGCTGTTGAAATAATAACCAAAAAAAGCAACGTGTAGTAGGCCCACTTTTTTCTAACAACATCGAAGAAGAGAAAACTTACCGAAAGAAGAGATGTCGCAAAAGAGACAACCGCCAAAAACCGCCAAGGGAATTGGAATTGTCGAAGAAGGGAAATATTTCCCCAAAGAATTTTGGATAAAGGCTCCATAAGAATAAATGCGGAGAGAGTCAAAATTAAAGAAAAAATAATAATTTTTTTATCTACTATCAGTAACTTGCGACGATAAAGTACCATAATTGAAAGAAAAAGACCAATAATATGAAACAAGCCTATTTGTACAGAAATGCCACCTGTTTGCAAAACCTCACTATTGGTAAAATTGGGAATGAAAAAATTCGCGAATGGTGGAAAGTGAGAAAGATACATCTCTCTCATAAATAAATCTCCGTACGTGTATTTATGCTCAAAAATTGCCGGTATCCAATAAAAACTTGTTAACAAAAGACCGACACCTAACGCACAAAAACCATAGATAATCTTTTTTTTCTCGCTTGCAAAAAAGAGAGTAAACAGAACACAAATACCAAAGAAGACAAGGCTTAATGCGTTATGAGAAAGAATAAGAAGTGCAGTTGCTAGAGAAACTATTGAAAAATTGCGATACGTCTGTTTTCTCAGTAACAATGTTAACCCAAATAAAACGAAAGGTAAAAATGTATAGGCATACACTTCGCCAAAACTACCGCGAACTAAGATTTCTACAAGACGGAAAGGTGAAAATTGGTAAAAGACGGTAATAAGCAATGCCTTTTTGTCATCGTTAAAAAACGCTTTACCAAATGCAAACATAAAAATACCAGAAAGTATGTAGCTTAGAACAAGCACAATCTTAAATGTGATAACCAAACCAAAACCGAAAGACAAAAATACCGACGAGAGAAAATATGGCAATTGATAGATAAAATTAAAAAGTGGCATGCCGTAACCATAATTGAGATCTCCTGCCCAACGAACGGGAATTTGCGCATCTGCTAGTGCCTTAAAGTAGGCGCCCATGCGTGCTAAATGCACAAATCCATCATGCGTATGATTGAGATCTGTTGTTAAAAAAATACTGAAAATCGGCAGGAGTGAAATAAAAAAAACAAAAAGATATTGCATGCTCATTTCAGTGTTGTGAGAAGAAGCGGATACTCCCCTCCTGGCTTTTCTGATCGCAAAATTAATTTTACAGGAAGATCTTCTGGTACTGTATTATATTCTTTAAAAAGAATATAGACTTTACTCGTTTTCTTTGCGTCAAGAATGTCTTGATCAATAACTTTGAGCGGCCAACGGTCTATAATATGCAATTTTTTACTATCCCAATACTGCAATTTGAATGCGTAGGGATACAGACCAAATGTCCCTTGAGTAACTAAAGTAACATTGTTTTCTTCCAGTTCGTTATCTAAAAAGGCAAAAATTTTATCGAGTCCGTAGCCTGATGGATGCTGAGAAATATATTGATTGTAGTCAGTAAGAGGCAAGGGAGCAGCAGGAGGGTATGTTAACAAGAGAGCATCAAATTGAAGAGGCTCTACAACAATAACTCCAACAATAAGAATTGCTGCAATTCTTAAAAAGAATTTTTGCTTAAGCCCAAAATCAATGGCGTATGCAAGTGCTATCAAAAAGTACGGTGTTGTAAATAGAATATAACGAGGAAATATTTCCCGACCTATCGTTGCAAGAACAAAAATTGGAACAAACCATACAATCAGAAGAATCATTCCCTCTCTTCTTTTTTTCATCAAGAGAAAAATAAATGAGATACAACCAACCGCAAAAAGCGGAAGGGTATAATAAGAAACGATCCAGGAAAAAAACCCAATAAGATTACCATGCATCAATTGAAAAGGATGATCAATCAATTCCTTAAGAGGCTGTTGGAATTGTTGGTTTTTCAACGCCATTAAAGGATAGGCACCCGATACTCTTTGTAAATTGTTCATACCCTCACTGATGAGCACAACAAGCAGGAAAAAAAGAAATATTTTTTTCCAATTCTGCTTTATGATTGTTTTTGGCGTGAATAGTAAAAAACATATTGGGGTAAGCAGAAGAAAGAGAACTGCAGGAGGTTTGGATAAAAATCCTAAGCCTAAAAATAATCCCCAAACAAGGGCATCTTTGACTTGAAACGTTTGACTCGTTTTTAATGCATAGTAAACAGACCAAATAAGCATCGCAGAAAGGAGTGAGTCAAACAATGCCATTCTGTCGTAGAAAAGAGTAAAAGGGATAAGAATATACAAAAAAGCGGCAATTGCGGCTGCTCTCTTTGACTGGAAAAGAAGATACGTTAGTTTATATGTACCAACAAGTGTTACAAAACCAGCAAGAACAGAAGGCAACCTGCCCGCAAGAAGATACAAATTATGCGGAAGTACAAGTAAAAAAGATGCAATCATCCATATAAGAAGAGGAGGTTTCCCATCTGTAAGGGATATTAACCAATGTGCATGTTCTACAACAATAGTTTTTGCCCAATAGATGTATATTGACTCATCGGTAAAAATGGGGAGCAGAAGAATATGATACAAACGTGTGATTAAAAAAATGCCAATCAAAACAGCGAGGATGCGATTCATGGTACTCTTATTGTATCATTTTTAGGAGATCGATTGGTTTTGACATACCACACAAACAATAACAGGAATGAAATAATAATTGAGGTTATCATAAACCACTGCAATATCATGGGAACTGGCGGATCCCAATTGCCAAGATATAAAAATGGCGTGTATTGTAAAAGCGCAAAGAAAGGAATGATAAGAGAAGGAATAAAAACAAAGTATTTTTTTGCAATAAGAGCTGCAAACGGCAAAACATAGAGAAGGTACCAAGGCTGGAAATTTGTTCTTTGCGATGCTGCAATGACTGGCGCAATCATAAAAAAAACCATTGCGTAGCATATAATGTTCCAATCAATCTTCCCCTTTCTCTGTAAAAGAAAAAATACGATAAAAAAAATAGGAAAAAGAAAAATAGTCGCAAATTTTATCCCAATAGATGCCAGCAGCAACAGCAAGGCATAAAAATATTTTTTATGTATTAAAAAATAGAAAGACGACACTGAAAAAAACATCATAACGATATCATTGTGCGCAGACACTAAGCTTTCTATTATAACAAGCGGATTGAGAGCAAAAAAAATTGTGGCAAAAAGCTCGTTTTCCGGTGAAATTTTTTGTAAAATCTTTTTGAGAAAGTAGACTGTACCCAAAAAGCTTACAAACGCGATTCCCTTAAAAAGCATCATTGTGGGAAGTAACAGGCGAAAACCATCGAGGAGTCCAAACGGGACTGTTATGAAAAGCCAGAAAGGGCCATATGGATATGTTCTTCCCGTCCAATGCATAAAACCAAGCATGGGATTCCCCAGATAATCAAATGCCTTATGTTCATAAGGATTCTGATGGTAGTACGTAACAATTTTTACATCGAAAATGTAATTGAATAAATCGTACGAAAAAGCATTGTAGGCAAAAAGCAAAATAATACTCATGCACCCAATAACAATCCACCCCTGCTTCTTTGAAAGTCTTTTTTTGTATGCAAGAATAAGAAATAGTATGTAGAACGAAAAAAGTAGCGTCAGCAGTATGAGGTAAAAAAAAGTAGAAAGAGGCCGATTAAAATACCCTATGTGTTGGAAAAACTTTTGAAAAACTTGCCAAACAGACCATTCAGAAAGTGTTAACCCCAAATCAACTTGAGTAAAAGAGTAAAAGAATAATCCAATAATAACCAGGAGATAACCTCCAAGTAGGATTTTGAATTTTGAATTTTGCATGTCAATCGTATTTTCCTCTTACATCGTTTACCTTTATTCTCAATAAATCCATAAAACCGTCTATGGAATCCTTTAGCGGATTCACTCTTCTCGTTTCCACATAGAGCCAGTTAACTGAAACTTCTTTAATCTTGTACCCTGATTTCTGGGCAAGATATAAAAGCTCTACATCAAATCCAGCAGAAACGCGTGACCCAGAAACTTTTTTAAAACCCTGATGGAGACTAAACATTTTGGTAAAAAGTTTTTGTGCAACACCATGCTTAAATAGTTTAAACCCACATTGCGTATCGGACACTCCTTTAATTCCTACAATGATATATCGTAAAAATATCATTCCTCGCGCCATAAGAATTCTCGTCCACGGTGCGCCTTTTCTTTGCGTACTTCTTGAACCAATAACTATATCAAAACCTTTTTCTATAAAAGGAAGCAGTCTGTCAATTTCTTCAATGGGCGTTGCTTGATCCATATCGGTAAAGAGTACGTACTCGCCTTGAGCAGCGAGTACGCCTGCTGTTACTGCTCCTGCTTTTCCAAGATGCGGATTCTTAATGAGCCTACATGAGGGATTATCAGCAATAAAATGTTGAACAAATGGAATACTTCCATCGGTTGATCCATCATCGACAATAATAACTTCATGCTCGTACTTTTTTTTATTAAGATAGTGCGTAACTTTATCTAATACCCCTTTCTGGAGATTTGCCATTTCATCATACGAAGGGACAACAACGGAAAGAAAAATCTTTTTCACACAAAAATTATACTAGAAACAACGCCTTGATACAAATAGGTATTTTGTTGCTATACTCAATCAGTTGAAGTAAAATAGACTTTGAAAACAAGCCGCTATCGTCTAGTGGCCTAGGATGTCACCTTCTCAAGGTGAAGATCGCGGGTTCGAATCCCGCTAGCGGTACCTAGAATGTGATGGTTTGTTAAAACATGAAAACAGTCCTAAAAGTCTTCTTTTTTGTACTTGTGGGTTTACATCTCGTACTTGCATCGTGGTATGTACTCCATAACGACATCACGTTTTCTTCTGAGATTGGCCGAGATTTTTTTTTACTTGGGGAGCTTGACCAGAAAAAAATAGTTTTAATAGGCCCAAGTTCCAGCACAGGATTATTCCATGGCCCGCTTTGGGCATACGTTAATTACCCTGCATACCTGTTGGGAAATGGAAATCCCGTGATTGTTGGATGGTATTGGATATTTTTGGTGATTTGTTTTTTACTAACGAATTTCTTCCTGGCAAAAAAATTATTTGACAAAACAACGGCGTATCTTTTTGTTCTTATGACCTCTCTCTATATGGTCTTCCATGCACATGGATTTTATAATCCTCACGGCGCAATGCTTTTGACCCCTTTGTTCTTTTTCTTTTTTATTCGCTACATTGAAACGCTAAAGGTTAGATATTTGATCACGCACATTTTTATTGCAAGTGCAATCGTACAATTCCAATTGGCAGTTGGTATACCGCTTCTTATCCTTTCCTTTTTTTATATTAGTATAAAAGCAGTAAGATCAAGAAAGAAAAAACACATACTTATCTTTTTACTTCTCTTTATATCTTTGGGTAATTTTCTCATATTTGATATACGACATAATTTCCTGCTATCTCATCTTACCCTAAGATACTTAGCCTCTCCAGGAAGAGACCATCCAAACTACCTACTTCTTCTTGGCGATCGACTAAATCTTATGACATCGGGAACAGAAATTTTAAGACTCAATGGAGGCTATAGGAATCTTGTTGCGTTTTTTCTGCTTCTCTTTTTTATCTTTGTGCAAATAAGAGACAAAAAATATAAAACGATTTATGTTGGCTTTCTTTACTTCTATGTTGGGTTTTTCGTCTTAAGCCTTATTAATACCGGGCCGGTACTCTATTTTTATCTTTTCCCTCTGTTTCCTTTTGTTTTTCTTATATTTTCATCATTTGTGACATCAAGATATAAAAAAGTTTTTATTATTATCTTTTTTACTATGTATGTAATAAATCTACAAACCGCTCTTACAGATACGCAAAATGCCAAAAATTTCATTGGTAAAGATATCTATTCATGGAAATTTTTATATCGCGTTACCTCTTTGGTGTATGAAGGAAAAGAAAAGGAATTTGGCTATTTTGTCTACGCGCCGAACGTCACCGCTTTTGAAGAAAAATATGCAATGCAGTACGGGCAAAAAATGCATCAAAAGAATGTGTATTACTTTACGAAAAAACCAATAACATATCTTATTATTGCCCCTCCACCTTCAAATAATCCTTACATGCTAGACGCATGGTGGAGAATAAACCAGATAAAAATTGCCAAAGAACCTGATGTAATTGTTCCATTTGAAAATGGATACAAAATAGAAAAATATGTGTTAAACGATGACGAAATAAAAATCCCATTTGATCCTGCTATAGATCCAGGTTTACACTTTCGGTAACACCTGGGTGCTGTCGGACAAGAATAGAAATGTCCGCTTTTTTGTATTCATTTGTTTGGGTATCTTCTCCAGGGATGATTGTCAGGTGGTTTCCAATTGAGTGTATGAGTTGTTAAGATAATCGGCTGCTTCATT
>OBEQ011042102.1_pt1 | contig 78536 bp, 73 predicted proteins | sample 1670901 | NCBI WGS metagenome assembly OBEQ01 (sample SAMEA104232315, study PRJEB22302) | groundwater metagenome | biome: forest; feature: aquifer; material: groundwater | place: USA | collected 2011-08-07 | depth 5.4 m | reverse complement strand
TTCGGCGGCGGAGCGAGGGCGGGCAAAAATTCCTTCCCCCCAACCCCCTTCCTTTTTGCCCGCCCGAGCGATTGGATTTCAAAATTCGGCATTGGGATTTTTTTCAAAAAAAGTTCGAACTTCGTCCAAAAAACACCGCCATAACAATTAAGTATCATGCAAATCACATGCCCGCTATTTCAGCGGGTTTTATGTCATCCGAGCTTCAACCAGAATGCATGACCCCGACGGGGTTCGAACTACGATGGGATGTCTTAAACTTTTCGATATCTCGTCGTCCTCCCCTGCCCAATCCGTTCTACCTTTTTGAGACGCGACAAGACTTCCAAGGCCTGTGAAACGGTGGGCCGGGCTACTTCCGTTGCTTTCGAAACCTCACCAGGCGTCGCTTCAACAATGGTGAGGAGATAGCTCCACACAGCAAGCTGCTTCGGCGACAAGAGTCGCTCGATATTCTCGTGAGACAAAAGCTCGATCGCTTGTCTAGCTTGTTCGAGTGAAATCGAAAGAAGAAATTCCAACCAAGCCGTGATATTTTCACGGTCAGTATGGAGTGTAAGCTGGCTCTTCCTGAGCGCGAGGTAATAATCAGATTTGTTGTCTTCAATTAACTTCTCATGCGAAATATACGGAACGTAGTCATAACCAGCTTTGAGCATGAGAAAGTTGCCAAGAATGCGAGAAAGACGTCCGTTTCCATCTTGGAATGGATGGATCGCGAGAAACTCAACAAGAAAGTTTCCGATGATCAACAACGGATGGAGTTCTTTTTGCGCTAACGCTTCCGTCGTCCATGTTACAAGTTCCTGCATTTGCTTGGGTGTGAGGTAAGCGGGAGTCGTTTCAAAAATGACACCGATCGATTTCCCCGATTCGTCGTACATCTCAACAGAATTTTCTGTCTTCTTGTATTCACCACGATGACGTCCATCTTTCGAAACGTATTTCAATAGTTCCTTATGGAGATGCTTGATCGCGTTTTCGTTAAAAGGGATGTGCTTCCAACCGTAGAAGACGTTGTCCAACAGTTCGTAATATCCCTGAACTTCTTGCTTGTCACGATCGGCGAATTTTTTAACCGCAAGCCCGCGCATCAGCTTCTCCACATCCTCGTCGGAAAGTTTTGAACCTTCAATACGGGTAGAGGCACCTGCGGACGTGATCAACACAGAACGTTTTAAACGACCCAATGCCTGTGGGTTGAGTGACGCTCCTCCAACCCATCGACCTTTCAACTCATCGATTTGGTTGAGGAGAGACCAGAGGTTTTGGGGGATATTTGTGATTCGTGCATTGCGATGGGAGATAGGTAATCTCATATATTGTATATAGGAGATTATATGAGATAAATGCAAGCACGTCAATATAATAAGTCGTCAAAATCGATTTTATACATTTTGCAACACCTCAACCATCTTTTTAAATCCCGCTGCATCATTCTTTCCAAGGAAGGAGATGAAATTATCATGGCGATGCTGTTTTCGTCGTGATGGAGCCTCTCCATCCAGGCTCTCAATCAGATTCACTCCAGGATCTGGAACCACATAATCCTCCGCGAACTGTTCGAAGGGTCTGATCTTTCCTCGGCTATCTATCGCGGCTCGCAAAAATGCTCTTCGTGCACGAGCAAAATGGCCCCCATGCTGCACGATCCAGTTCTCAACCCCTATACCCGTCAGACCACCATCCGCTTTTTTGTAGACCCCTCCTTTCTGTAAAAGCTGTTTTGCCCACACGATATGGGATCGAACGCGGTCCCCCTCCCCCGCGCCATCCAATGAATGCAAACGCTCTTCCACCATCAAGTGCGAGGGAACGCCTTCTACCTCGGGCTTCGAGACAAAGGTGATGTCTACATCAACGATCGTTCCTTCTATCGAAATGTTTGTGCGGCGCCATTGCGCGACACCACCGCCCTCTTTCACACCAGGCAACAGCAGATCTAGCTGGGTTTTTATCCCCTCTTGGCGCTTTAAATCGTGCTCATCTAAACGAATGACCATGTCAAAATCCACCGTTTTTCCTGGCACACTCGTAGAGCGAGCCGTAGATCCTGTGTTTAACATCTCGGCTCCTGTCGCAAGTTCACCGCTGGTTCGTATTGCAATATTTGCCTGCAACAACGCCTCCTTTACGCGAGCTTCTATCGTAGACTTGATGCGCTCAAGGGCGGGACGTTCTTGAGCGATTCGTGTTTCGAACGCGTGTAGCGCTGGGTCTACATCAAATGTACTTTCCGTGTCTGGCACATATCGAAGTCTCGTCCCTGGCATCACAGAAGATCCTACATACAGCGCAGCGAGCCGATCAAACTCCTCTGGACGAAACAGCACGCAGCCCTCTTCGTCCGTCAAAGGCACATAGTATCCATTCGCCACAATGTCCATTTTGAGATCAAGAATCTCGCGCGCATGCGCAGACGGATCAGGGACAATGATCCACCGGACTTCCGTAAAAGGAATCCCGGTTCGTACCCCATAGTGACGCTCAGCATCCACAACGGGGGTCTGAAACAGTTCATAAGGAGGGGTTTTGCCGTGTAGTTGACCTAAAATATTCGTGGATATTTTTTCCTTGGTCCGAAAAAAACGATCGGCCGCTGGACGAAACACGAGCACAATATCTCCATATGCTCCACCTCCCGCAGGAGAAACAGCCAGCGCCTTTTTGTTCCCAAGCGCTGCATCCCGCTTCAGCACGCGCCCTGTATCCGTATCAAGAGCCGTCGCATCTTCTCCTGCCGCGTATCCAAGACACTCTTTAGCAACATTTCCATTTTGAAGATAGGACAGAAAAAATGCCGAACGAACGCTCTTCAACAAATCTCCTTCACGTAAGGCAAGAGACTTTGTTCGATCCGTTACCAGTGTTCGATTCATCATGTTTGCTCGCGCACGTGAGCCATCCATCCGTTGCAGCGCCTGTTCTATCGAAGAGACTCCCGCCGGACGCAAAAACATCTCTTCTATACGCTCATTGATGGATTGCCCCTCTCGCACACCAAGCGATGCTTTCCATCGGGTAAGTTGCTCCATCCGATCGTCGTGTGCGACCGACGGCACATCTCCCTGCATCACTCCATAAAGAGACGTTGTTCGTAAGACAGCAATTCTTCGAAAGAACTCATCTAGACGCAGATTCTCTGCCCCGGTGAGTTCGGCATCTTTTTTCTCTTCTATTTTTTGTATGAGGGGCGAAATCCCTTGAATTTCTTGGAGATAGACGCGTAAAGAAGGGTTGCCCGTATCAAGATGAATCGTGAGCAAGTCTTTGTAGATAAGCTGTCTTGCCTGACGAGGCGACGCTTCTTTCAAGGTAGGACTGTATGCACGCTGCACACGTTTTTCTCCATAGATCGCGTCAAACGCCAAAAAGATCTTGCCTACCAAAGGAATATGATTTCGAAGAAAGATGGACTCAATGCGTTTGTATACCTGCTCTGGATCAGCGGAGGCAAACAGCTCCTCAATCAAGGCATCCTTCATGCGGCGTACGGTGCGCGAAGGGCTCTCTTCGATCGCATCGCTGATCTTTTTATAGGTCTCAAGATATTTGATAAGCGCTGGGGTCAGGTCCCAAAAACACCTCCAGTGCTTCGCAACATACTTCATCTGTCCTCGTTCAATCAATCGATCCGCAATCGCGGCAGGAAGATTGTGACACTGTCCCAAATGTTCGCCGAGGATCTCAAGCGAGTTCGCCTTTGCGTGTTCTACAGCATAGAGCTGCGCCTCCGGAGAAAAGACGCGAAAGTACACAAAAGGCCCATCTTGTTCCTTACTGCTCATGAGACGATCCAGGAGCACGCGTTCTTGATCGAACGACAAATGGAGCCTCTCAATAAAACCAAAAAAGTCCTCTCTCAAACCATCAAGGTGACCTATCTCTTCCAACACAAGCGCAAAAATACGCGCCTGTGCTTCGCCCTGTAAGGCGTCCATCTCTGCGGAAAATAAAAGATGATCCCTCATGAGAGCACGTAGACCTTCCTTATGGACACACGCATCAAACATCTGCGTTCGTAGGACAGGATCCACGGCACGAACCGCTCCCTCCAACACCCGATCTGGCAGATCTTTTTTTGGATGTGCGAGACCATGCATAACCAGCTCCACCAAAACCCGCACTTGATCAGAGGCACCCGCATGAAGAGATCGTTCCAGCATCTGCACGTATCGAGGCGAAATACGGACGGCGCAGCCGTCTTCCACGATCAAGCACGGAAAAACACCCTGCATGTTTTGTAGGCAGGTCAAGAAAAATGCCGGCTCCGTATGCGCAAATTTTGCTTGAATATACTCCGCCAAACGCTCTTTTTTGCCTGCATCCTGAAGCAATGCCTTCATCCCCGTACGATCCGAGGGATCCGCGATCATCCCTGCTCGATCTGCAAGAGACCTTTGCAGCGCTTCCATGCATATCTTTGTCTGATACTCGTAAACATACGAGTAAGCAAAGTTCTTCGGGGGCGCCAAGCGCTGCAGACTCTGCAAACATTCGATAGATGGAAAGATGTGTCTATGTTCTGCAAGATTGATACAGATGGAAGCCACGTCTTGTATGAACTGAACAAAGGCAAACTCCGCCGTTGCTTTTGGAAATCCAGAAGAATCTACAAAAAACGCAGGGAGTTCTGAGGGCGAAATGTGTGCAAGGCGTTCTTGTACCTCGCGGATGCACGCGGGTTCTTGATGCCAAAGGTCATCTCCTCCAAATGATGCCGACATCTCATTTTGAGGCGGCACGCGCTCTTTGAGATATTTCATCCGTTTCTCCCGGCGTGCGAGAGAGGCGGTCTGCTGCTTGTACACGAGCCCGTTCAACCGTTGAATTTGCCCCTCCACCGTTCGTGGAACGCCCCGTGTGTCACGTCCACGTTTTGGATCCGGAAGATGCTCATCGGAAGTAATCCCTATTTTTTTGAGAAGCGCTGCATCGTCCTGTTCCGGTCCATCCAGTTCTTCGATGAGCTGAGGCCAAGAAACACCTGCAGATGTTTTGCCCCGAGACGGCTTGCTCTCATGCATCGACACTTTTTCAGACATATGGAAGAAGTATGCCGTGCTCACATGGAGATGTCACTCATAGGAGTGAGCTATTTCGCGCCTTAAATCCATCTCTGCTAGGATCAGATAATGCTATTGCTTCGTTTTGCCTTTCTTGGCCTCTGCCTCCTCGTGCTCGCCGCCATCATCTACACGCATCTGACGCGCGTCACTTTTCTCAACCAACGCGGACATGTTTCGCCGCTGTATTGCCTATTTTTGCGTCCAACTACGTCCCTTTCTAAACCCATCATTTTTATTCCAGGCCTTAAAGGATCGATGCTTGCACCGTCAGGTAAATCCGTATGGCTACAAATATCTCACGTGCTCTTTCGCTCGCCCTCGCTTCTCTTTCATGCGGGAGATGCTCCGTTTGAACCCACGGGCATTCTGACCCGTCTTGCCTTGATTCCAGGCCTCATCGAATACGCTCCCTATCAACGCATCTCTGCCCTTTTAGCCTGTCATCCAAACGCCTACTTTTTTTCGTACGATTGGAGGCTGAATCCCATAGAGCATATCGAACCTCTCGCACAACTCGTGGCTCGTGTCCAACAAGAAACGGGCCAGAAGCCCTCCATCGTTGCCCACAGCATGGGTGGGTTGCTCACCCATGCCTATATCAAACAACACCCTACAACCATCGATCGTGTCGCATATATTGGTGTGCCATTTCAGCCTGGTCCTGGATTCGTCCCGGATCTTGAACATGGCTCACCCATTGGATGGAATAAAACGCTCTTGAGCAAAGAGGTGGTGTTCTCCCATCCAAGTAGTTTTGTGCTTCTGCCACACAAAGGACAGCAGCTCTACAAGCACAAAGATTTGATGGACGAAACAACCTGGAAATCTGAACGCCTAAGCGTGTTCCGAGAGGGGGTGATAGATGAGTCTGCCTTTCAAAAAGCCCTCACTGATGCGAGAGCCTTTCATGCTATCATCGACGCGCCTATCCCCCTTTCTCATCATTTCTTGTTTGTGGTAGGCAACTGCCAACAAGCCGTGAAGACGATCGAAGACGATGGTTCGATCATCTTTAGCCCAGGAGATGGACGCGTGCTCGAAACCGCCAGTTACCCCATCGAAAAAGACCTCCTACAAAAAGAAATTTTCACCTCTTGCGCGACACACGATGAGCAAATGAACGACAAAACAGTAGTCGATCGCATCATGCGTTTTTTAGCTGCAGACCACCCATCTTGATGAAACAGCGCTTTTTTCGTAAGGTTCTTCTATAAATCTTATATTCTCTATGTTCACATTTCCCGTCAGCTACATCGCTATCTTCATGGCCACTCTTGCTGCTATGGGTATTGGCTCCGTATGGTATTCCCCCTTGTTGTTCGTCAACATCTGGATGAAGGAGCTTGGCATCACAAAAAACAATCCAGAAGCCATGAAAGCCGAGATGCCTAAAGCTATGGCCGGACAGTTTGCGGCGTCACTCGTGACCGCTTACATGTTGGCGCATTTTGTGAGCTACACAAACAACCTCACCGCCTTTACCGGAGCCCAAACAGGGTTCTGGATCTGGCTTGGATTCCTCGCCACGTCCGCCGCGTCAGGAATATTTTTTGAACGTCGTAGTATACGACTTTACGCCATTCATGTTGGCTGCCATTTGGTAACGCTCACCGTCATGGGCGCCATTCTCGGTGGATGGCCCGTCTAAAGGTTGTTTTATAGAGCAAAACAGGCTACGATCGGCCACGTGATTGACTGGAAAATCCTTCCACGACCGATCGTGGCCCTTGCCCCCATGGCAGACATGAGTGATTTGCCATTTTGTTTGTTATGCAAACAACATGGAACTCCGCTCATGTTTCGTGAAATGGTCTCTTCTGAGGCCGTGGTGCGCTTAAATGAAAAAACGCTCAAAATGGCCGAATTTGATGAACGTGAGCGGCCGCTTGTGCAACAGATCTTTGGCAGTGATCCCGCGACCATGGCTGAAGCAGCACGTATCATCGAAGAGCGATTTCATCCAGATGCTATCGATATCAACATGGGATGCCCCGTCTACAACATCGTTTCAAACTTCAATGGCGCTTTTTTGATCAAAGAGCCAAAACGTGCGGATGCTATTATTCGTGCAATGAAAGCAACCGTAACGGTGCCCGTGAGCGTCAAAACACGACTCGGATGGAATAAAAACACCGATTGCTTAGACTTTGTAAAAACCGTTGAGGCGGCCGGAGCGGATCTGATCTCCATCCATGGACGCACCAAAGAACAAGGATATAGTGGCACGGCCGATTGGGATCAGGCCGGCAAAGCGCGTGCACAGGTGCCACACACCCCTTTTTTGATCAATGGAGACATCACAACCCCTGAACTTGCCGCGGAAGCGATGCAAAGATCCAACGCCGATGGTGTGCTGATTGGACGAGGGATGCTTGGAAACCCATGGTTTGCAAAACAGGTTCAGGATCATCTTGCAGACGTCTTTTCAAAGGCGCCTGACAGAAGAGAGACCTGTACATCCCATGCCTACACCATCGACGATCGTGTCACCGCCATTCGAGAACATGCCCACATGCAGGTTTTACATTACGGTGAACGTGGGCTTGTAAAATTGCGTAAACATCTTCCTTGGTATTTTAAGGGGATGAATGATTGGAAAGAGATTCGCTCAAAGCTCGTGAGGATTTCTACCCTGCAAGAGTTGGAGGAGGCGCTCGCCCTCATCCGCTAGTTCAATCCAGGTAAAAAGTTCTCTGGATTCACAGGAATCCCATTTTGGCGTACTTCAAAATGGAGATGTGCCCCCGTTGAAAGGCCCGCTCCCTCATCCCCAGGATGACCTCCCGACAAACCGATCGTGTCTCCTCGTTCAACGTACGTGTCCGGCTTTACGACAAACTTTGAAAGATGCGCATAGATCGTCGCTACCCCACCTGCATGGACGATCATGAGGTAGTTTCCGTATTGTTTTCCGACACGCGTCCAAGCAACGTATCCACCTCCTGCCGCCAAAACGGGTGTTCCCACGGGTGTCGGAAGATCAATGCCTGGATGTTCAAATAACTTCCGAAACGGATAGTCTGGATCATGAAACTTCGCAGAAATGCCTTTTTTTGCGTCGATCGGCCAACTAAGCAGAATATCCCCGCGAGCAAGAGCCGAATCAGCAGAATCTAAACGATCTTTGAGCTTGGTTTGGAGTGATTCAATCTCCCCCGCCTCTCCCTGTTGCTGCTGACGTAGTTCAGAGACGATCTTGCGAAATTCGTCTTCTTTGCTTTGTGTGAGAGCGACCAAAGAGGTCTTGCCCGCCTGCTCCTGTTCGAGAGCGCGCTCCTCATATTCTAAGGTATGTTTCTGCGTTTCGAGGCTCATACGACGTACTTCTTGTTCTTTACGCTTGGTTTCAAGGATCGCTTTTTCGGATTTTAATACACGTGTCGCCTCACCAAGTCCTCCTTCAAAACGACTCAATTCATCAAGACGTACAAACAGCTCTGAAAGCGAAGGTCGAGCCATAAACGCATCAAAGAGACTCACCGAACTCTCCTGTTCCAATCGCACAAGGATATCCGCCAAGATGGACTCACGTTTCGTGATGTGTGTTTGGGTGAGCTTGATCTGTCCACCAAGCGATTGAAGCTCAAGCATCGTGATATCCATCGCTTGCTTGGTCCGTTCTACAGCCGCCTGTTTTTCTTTGATGCGGTTTTCGAGAAGCACCACCTCATTTTGAAGAGAAAGTGCCTGTGTTTCCTGCTCCTCTACCTTGTCGCGATATCCACCAATCATGTCATCAAGCTCCTTGAGATGCGTCTGCTTTTTTTTCACCTGTGTCTGAAGCTCATCGACGTCTTGCTTCACACGCCCATTATCCGTTTCATCTCGAGCATCATCAATCGTTGTAAACAGATCGGTTTCGAGAGCAAACACGGGTGAAACCAGATAAACAAGCGTGACAAAAACGCAAAACACACTCGTCAGAAACGTGTGTGCTTCTCTGTACGGCAGAGGACGGGAAGTGGACACGACGCTATTATACCAATCGAGAGAGCGCTTCGTCGATGCGAGCCAAAGATCGCGTACATCCATATGCCCACAAAAGCTCAAATGGGCTTGGCGATTGCTTCATCCCCGAGAGAGCGACACGCAAAGGCCAAAGCGTGTCTCCGTTGCCCCATTGCTTGAGGGTAATCAGTCCTCGAATCTGTTCTTCAAGATCCACGATTGAGTCAAAGGCACCGCACTCCGATAGGAGGGTACGAACCGCTGTGAGCCGGATACGTGCCTCTTCAGGCGTTTGTGTTTTCCATACGAGCATCATCGCATCTTGTAAAAGCTCTTTTGTGAATAAAAAAGAAACAAGGCCTGTAAGTTCGCTTGGAAGCTGAATCCGTTCACGAGCCAAAAGACAGGCGCGATCAATAAAAGATGGGTCATGACTCATGCCATCCAATAAAGGTCGCACAAGCAGGAGATACGCCGCTTCTGGCATTGTTTTGAGATATTGTCCATTCATCCAATTTAATTTTTCCTCATTTAACACCGCCCCCGCCTTATTCACCTTCGACAGATCAAACAGTTCAATCAACTCTTCACGAGGAAACACCTCGCGGTCATCCGTCGGGTTCCATCCAAGCAACGCCAAAAAGTTCATAAGCGCCTCCGGGAGATACCCTTTTTCAAGATAGGCGTCTACAGACACATCGCCCTTCCGTTTAGAAAGCTTCGTTTTATCTGGATTTAAAATGAGCGGAACATGGGCATACACGGGGAGTTCCCATCCAAGCATCTTGGCCAGCATGATTTGCTTCGGTGTAGACGATACCCATTCTTCTCCACGAAGCACATGCGTGATTTTCATCAGATAGTCATCGACCACAGCCGCGAGGTGATAGGTCGGAAACCCATCGGATTTGATCAAGATCTGATCATCTATTTCGCTGTTTTGAAACACGATCTCTCCACGAATGGCATCGATGAATTTTGACTCGCCCTGCGGAACGCGCAATCGAATGACGTGCCGCTCCCCCCGAGCCAAGCGTTGTGCCCGATCTTCTGTATTCACCTCAAGACAACAACGATCGTATTTGGGTGGACGTTTTAAAAGGATGTGTTCTGCGCGCATCTTTTCTAAATCTTCTGGAGAACAAAAACATGGGTAAGCATCGCCTTGCGCGATCAATTGATCCGCATACTTTTTATAGATGTTCAAACGTTTGGATTGGAAGTACGGTCCGTACGAACCTTTTTCACTCAAAGATCCATCTGGACACAAAACAGGTCCTTCATCGTGGTCAAGACCAAGCGTTTGTAGATTTGCAAGGAGCCCTTCCACACTCCCCGGAACAGAACGCTCTTGATCCGTGTCTTCTACCCGAACGATAAATTGCCCGCCAGATTGGCGCGCTAAAAAATAATCGTAGAGCACCGTTCGCAACGTCCCTATATGCATAAACCCCGTAGGAGACGGGGCAATTCGCGTGCGCATGGGAGCGATCACAGCCATATTGAACCATCCTAAGGAAAAAGCGTTGGCGTGTCGAGGTGTTGCGGGCTAGGGGTGGTTGTTGTGTGAGAAAGAGGGGGTGGAGGTGGAGGGATCTTCACCGGACGCTCGGTTGGAACCTGGAGGTAGGACAACAAGAACGTGGCCAATTCTCCAAAGATAGGTCCGGCAGAAGACTCTGCGAATTGAACCGTTTTTGGATGATCAATTTTAACGAGCATGATGAATGCTGGATGATCGGCCGGGGCAAATCCCGCAAAAGAACCAATCGTCTCATCTTTGAGATACCCTTTACCGTTTGGATCCGATACCTGGGCTGTTCCTGTTTTTCCTGCGACGTAATATCCTGGCACCGCCGCACGTTTACCGTGACCATGCTCGACCACATCTACCATCATCGCCGAAATAAGTTGTGATGTTTTCGGCGTCAAGACTCGACGAATGGCTTGAGGCTTGATGAGCTCTCGTCGACCATCTGGATGGATGATTTCACTCACTAAGTAGGGCTTCATAAGCGTTCCTCCATTTCCAAGCGCGCCATACGCTGCGACCATTTGGAGAGGGGTCACCGTAATTCCCTGCCCAAAAGAAGCCGTCGCAGAAAAAATCTTCCCCTTTCGCTCGAGCGGAGTGATATCACCCGCCACCTCACTCTTGAGTTCAATTCCCGTTTTCTCCCCCAATCCAAAACGTTCCATGTACGTCTGAAAAAGTTCACGCCCCAATAAACGCTGCACAAAAATCGTCCCTGTATTCAACGATTTATCCAACACATCTTTCATAGATTGCACCCCGTGTGCCTCTTTGTCCGAATTACGAATCGTAAATCCATCTATCAACTCTGCACCCGTATCTGTGTAGGTTGTCTCGGGAGAGATTTTAAATGCATCGATACCAGCCGCGAGCGTGAGCGGTTTAAAAATTGAACCGGGCTCATACTGATAGAACGTAGCCGGATTGTTGAGCGTGCCTATCTCCTTGATTTTGCCTACATTCGCCGGATCAAAGTTTGGTGCAGAGCACATCGCCATCACGGCCCCCGTATACGGATCCATGATAACAACCGTTCCACTTTTTGCCTCAAACCGCTGCACAGCCTCTTCAATTTTTGCGCAAGCTCTATATTGAATCGTCCGATCGATCGTGAGAACAAGATCATTTCCATTATGCGCTTCTTTAAGCTCTGTTGTCCCAATGGTTAATCGACGACCCACCGCATCTTTTTCGGTCACGAGCTCTCCTGCTTGACCGGCGAGCGCTGATTGAAAATATCCTTCAATCCCGTATCGACCCACACGTTCGTTCTTGTCTGTATTCACAACAAAACCAAGGACCTGTCCGCCAAGGCCAACTTCTGGATACCACCGCGTAAGTTGTTTTGTAATCCCAATACCGGGCAGATGTTTGGCCCGAACAAGATCGACCGTATCGAGCGGCACCTCCTTCGCAATCACCGTATAATTGCTGCTCGTCGCGCTCAATTTAGCGAACAACTCTTCAAAAGAGAGCGAGAGGATCGAGGAGAGATCCGCGGCAGTTGAACTCGCGTCCTTTATCTCACGAATGGATCCAAAGATTTGCCAAGCATCACGATCTTGAACGAGCGGATGAAGTTCGCCTGTCCCTCGCTCACGCACATACAACCCACCTCGTTTTGGAATGAGGGCCTCTTGCAGCCCATGCTGATCAGACGCCAATACTCGATAGGTTTTGCCCTCCAACACCTGAAGCTGAAACAAGCGGCCAAGAAGAACCGCTCCAAGAAAACCCAACCCCAAGGCTCCTGTCCATGTACGCCAATCAAAACCCCCTCCTCGCGAGGAAGATTTGCGCGAGGCGCCTTTCGCACGATACATCTTGGCCATTGTAACGCGACCAAGCATATTTGTCAGCGAAAAAGACAAAACCCCGATTCGCCGTCATGAGAGAACTCATGATAGCGATCGGGGTCTGAGGGAGGAACACGGGGGAAACGCGGCGGCTATGGCCTAAAAATAAGCCAAACCGCCAAGAACAAAACACAGCTCAACAGAAACCCTGTAAAAATCGACAGCGCGTGATGCCGCAGGTTCAAACGCCTCCGCTGCTCGAGCGATTCAAGACGACGCTGCTTGAGCCTTCGCTCGACCTCATCGAACCGTACCGCCTCATCCGCCAAGGTCTCCTTGCCGGGCGGCTTCAGCATCGTGCCGGTGGGGGCACGCGGCCAGATTCTACGAGGAGTCTCGATCGGTCTTCGAACGGGTGGACGTGGAAGCTCCGGTGCAGGGGGCAGTTCTGATTCATCTTCTTGGATCTCATCGGACCCATCGGGTGGCGGGGGAGCTTCTGACGGTGGGGGTAGGCCCCAACCGGTGAGGGTGGACCTCCATTTGTTTTGTGCCATCGCAACCTCCTTGTTGTAGGCGTTGGCGCCGTCATTGGAGCAGAAAACGAGAAAAATGAAAAGGGGGGCTAGACGGCAAGATACCTACCGTCTTCAAACACGACTTCCTCGTCCAACAAAATACGATCGGCTGCCACAAAGACATCCACATGATACCGCGTCTTGCCTGGTTCAAGACCCGGTTTTTTATAGACGCCATGCTTCTCCCCCAAAGAAAGGTGTAGACCATGCATGCGTTCGTAGGCGGTGATATCGCTCACGACATGGGTACGATTCATCGCTGGATTGAGTCCAAGTCCAAACTCACGAACAAGCACACGTTCTTGTGCACGAATAAGCGCCAACGTTTCTTGAAATGCAGGTGGGGCATCTGGAGCTTCAAAAATCCCCTCACGAACTATTCCTAAAAAAGGCTCCTGTGTTTGCACCATGTGATCAGGCCCAGCGAACCCATAGATCAACACCTTGCCATTTGTTTTAGAAAGGTCTTGTGGCTCGGTGAATACCTCCCCAATGGGAAAGGTGCCCCCAATATTTTTCATGCCAGCATAGTCTCCAACATTAAGCTTGGATATCTCCATAGGCCCATCGTATGTGAGTCGATAAGAACCACACTCGACCACCGCACGGGTACACGTATCGAGCCGTTTCTTGAGCGCGTGACCAAGTGGTCGAAAATACGTTGGATCATATTGTAATGCGGCAATGTAGGTAGGCCATTGTTCTTGATCCATTCTTGCTAAGTGAATATGCTCGATGGTTTTTAACCCACACGCAAAGATCTCCAGACGAAACCGAAATTCGTTCAAGCGAAAGTTTGTGGATTGCACGAGTACCACGAGCCCACCTTTTGGCATCTGTTTGAATCGTGCACGAATCGCCTCGCCCGTCGTCTCTGTAATACGAACGAACGTCGCAGAAGGAAGAACGACACGATACGCCATCACAAGAAGACGCGTGAGTTCAAACTCTTCATCAAACACCACAAGCGCTGGATCCTTCGATCCATGTTCCAATGCGAGATGCACTGTGTTTTTAAGATGGCGAATAGCCTGTTCCAGAAGAGCGTCCATGGGCAATATGTTTCCTGTTTTTCGTTGATTTGTCCAGCACCGTCATGGTTTTTTCTCATCAAATTTCAACGAGAGCGAGTTGATACAATATCGCTGTCCCGTTGTATCTTTTGGACCATCGTCAAAGACATGTCCAAGATGGGCATCGCAGTGAGAACAGATAACCTCTCGACGGACCGTGCCGTGCGAGGTATCTGTCCGTTCAGCGACGACGTCGCTCTTCAGGGCACGATCAAAACTTGGCCAACCGCAACCAGCATCAAATTTATTATCAGACACAAAAAGAGGCTCCCCACAATTTGAACATGTGTACATGCCGGGGCGAAACTCATTCCAGTATTCTCCAGAGAAAGGCGCCTCTGTCCCCTTTTCTCGTGTGACATGATAGACGTCAGGAGACAGCTCTTTTTCCCACTCAGTGTTGGATTTTTGCATAAAAAATAAAGGCTCAATTTCAGATGGATGTAAAAAGCTTTCTTGGAATGTGACATGCATATTCCGGATGTTTTTCGTTGAACTGTTGATGGTATTCTTCTGCACGCCAAAAGGTTTGCGTTGGCATAATCTCTGTGACAATCGTCCGATCAAACTTGCTCTGTGCCCGATCACGAAATACTTCGGCGACATGCTTTTGTTCCTCGGAATCATAAAAGATGATCGACCGATATTGACTCCCAAAGTCTGGTCCTTGTTGATTCAACGTCGTGGGATTATGGCTTCCGAAGAAAAGATTGAGCAGTTCTTCGTACGTTGTCTTTTCCGAATCAAACTCGACCTCCACAACTTCGGCGTGACCCGTTCCACCGGTACACACCGCTTCATAGCTTGGACGATCCATCGTGCCTCCCATGTATCCAACCGTCGTTTTTACAACACCCGGCAACGTCCGAAACGCATGTTCAACGCCCCAAAAACATCCAGCACCAAAGGCTGCTTTTTCTGTCATAGCGTATGCGATGTTGCACCACGAACATCGTTCAAGATCGTTCCTGCGTGACTCGCTGGATCCACATCCGGGTATACCTGAATAATCATCCCCTGTGGGTCGATGAGATACGAGACGCGCTTGGTAAAAAGGAGGCCGTCGGCTTGATACGCTTTGATCGTTGCTTTCGTTTCGTCAGCGAGCAATAAAAAGGGCAAGTGATATTTCTCGGCAAAGGTTTTGTGACTGGCCACAGAATCAGCACTCACGCCAAGCACAACCACTTGCATTTTTGCAAACTCCCCGAATTGATCACGAATCGTGCAGGCTTCTTTGGTACACCCAGGCGTATCATCTTTTGGATAAAAATAGATCAACACATACCTCCCACGAAATTGTGCGAGCGAATAGCTCTGATTATCTTGGGCAACAAGCGAAAAACTGGGCGCGAGGGTTTGAGAGTGAAGCATAGAGTTCTTAAAAGAATAGTATTTATGTAAAGCGAGTCTTGACAAATTGTTTATTTTCTGACATACTCCCTCTTCAGTATTGCATGGATCCACATTCTTTTCCATCAACAAGACCGAGGGAATAAAGCGCATTTGATGAGCTGTTCGGCTTACTTTTGACCTCGTGTGGTCGAGAGCACGCCCCGGCAGCTCATCATCGCATACCGCGAAGCAAGCTACGGATTCACCATTTTGTAGGAGTTTCGATGCACAACATCGGCTCTCTCGTGGTCGTCCTCTCTTCCACCCTCACCGCCGCCTCGGCTTTCGCTGACCCGCTTGATCGGGCAGCGACGGCTGGACAACTCCCCGCGGCACCGTCGAGCTCGCCCTGCCCACGCTTCGAGGGCCGCCCCTCCGAGTGGACCGGCGGCTGGATCGACACGTTCACCGCGGCCCCCACCCGACACGTTCACCGCGGCCACCGACAGGCGCGTCGGATTCACGTCGCACAATAAACCGGGCTAGCGTCAGCGACGCCCAACGGTCCATCCGGCAAGACCGCTTAAACGCTGCCGACGCAACACTCATCTTCTCCGATGGGTGTTTCGCATATATGGTTGATGGCAGTGCATCCAACGAAAACCAGGCCAAATCATCACATTTGGCCGGTTCTTTGTTTTGCGGTTCTTGATCCCACGCCGTTGCAAGAAAAAAATGATCGAGTCGATGACCGTCCAGGGCGTTACGGCTTCGTAGATGCACCAACGTAAGCTGTTCGGGACGAATACGCACCCCGACTTCCTCTCGTACCTCTCGCATCATCCCCTGCACAATGCTCTCTCCCGCCTCGACATGCCCAGAAGGCAATCCATACATCCCATCGCAATACCCCATATGCCATCGTCGTAACAAAAGAATCATCCCTTCTTTTTGCATGATCACATACACCGCTGGGATTGCTTTAAAATAATCTTTCATGGTTGTGAGAATATTATGGCCAGTATTTTGGATCTGGTTTTTCGCCAAAATATGTTTCATAATTCCTCTTTGTTCGTGTATAAACGGGTGTTTCTTTGGGAGCAACGGGTGAAGAACCGTCTTGCACCTGTGTTTTCTCAATCGGCATCTCTGGATCCGTCGGATCGTGGTGAATAAATCCACCAATAAACTCGGCAAATTGTTTGTAAAATCGCGTGAACATCAACATCTCATGCCACGCTTCATCGACGATATTCGACGGGGCAATGGATTGATCAGAGACAATGGAAAGATAGAGCATACGTTTTGCTTCCTTCACCATATCAGCCGCTTCTTCTATTGAATGGTGATGCTCTTTGGCAACTCGTGGCACTAAAAGCGGAGGGAAGGAAAATGCATCAACCTCAATCAGAGATGGGGACATGCGGTTAGCTTAGCAGCTTTCTAGAAAACGAAAAGACGGGTCACCCCGTCTCTCGAGACGACCTCATGTACCATTAAGCCGCGGCTGGTTCCTCTTTCTTGCCTTCGCACTTCGCGCCCTCGCACTTAGCTGGTTCTGCTGCTGGTGCTGGTGCTGCCGATCCGGAACAATTAGATCCTTGCATAGAATGGGTTGGGTTAAAATGAATCGTAAAATGAACGTAGCACGGGGAGATAAAGACGGCAACTGTGTTTTATGATACAGATGAGCCCATGACCATTGGTATTATTGGCGGAGGAGCTGCTGGGCTCATGACGGCGGCTACTATTCTTGAACAACATCCTTTGGTGCAGGTTGTTTTGTTGGAAAAGAACGACGGATTGGGCAAAAAAGTGATCATCTCTGGTGGCGGTCGTTGCAATGTTACGACAGGGATGCATGATGTACGAACGGTGCTCACAAAATATCCACGCGGGGGAAAGTTTCTATCCTCCGCGATGTATGGCTTTTCACCAGAAGCAGTCTACGAGTGGTTTGAGGATCACGATGTTCCTCTCAAAATAGAAGAAGATCTGCGTGTCTTTCCACAATAAACCCGTTGCCATATACTCAATCTGCTAAAATAGGTGCCTATGCACCTTCGTTCCTTTTTTCGTGACAACAGAGCCACAAAAGCTTTGCTTGGACTCAGCAAACAAGAATTTGAAGAACTTGTTCCAGCCTTTGAGATGGCTTTGAACGCAGCATACAAAGAAGTGAGGCCTGATCGCAAACGAAAGCTTGGGGGAGGAAAGATCGGGATTCTTCGAAGCGCGGAAGAAAAGCTCGCATTCGTTTTGTTGTATTTGAAAACGTATCCCACCTTTGATGTTTTAGGTGCTTTCACTGGACGTGATCGTTCAAGATCGTGTCGATCTGTCCATTTTTTGTTTCCTGTCCTTGAGAAAACCTTGAAGATCAAGCTCGTGTTGCCTAAGCGTCAGATTCGAAGCGTGGAAGAATTCCTTGAAGCCTTTCCTGAAGCCAGAGAGGTATTCCTCGATGGAACCGAGCGTCCTGTGCAAAAACCAACGAACCCAAAGCGAAAGAAGAAGCTCTATTCAGGCAAGAAAAAGGGAACGATGAGAAAGACGATTGTGATGGCAGACAAAAGGAGGCGTATCGGCGTGCTCACTCAGACAAAATCTGGCAGGAGACACGACAAGCGACTATTCGACAAGGCAGATATCGCAAGACATATACCAGAAGATGTCACTCTCATCACAGACACAGGGCTTCAAGGAATTCAGTCTCACCACAAAAATACCCTCATCCCGAAGAAAGGCTCAAAAAACCATCCACTCACAGACACAGAGAAGCAAAACAATCGCCTCATCTCAAGTGTTCGTATTCTCGTTGAACATGCAATCGGAGGCATCAAACGCTTCAAGGCCGCAGCAGATATTTGTCGGAACAGAAAACCAAATACAGACGACCAGATGACACTTCTTTCCGCAGGGCTTTGGAATCTCCATCTTCAAGGACAGACAATTTGAGAGAAACAAAAAACACCTTTTTCAGGGTGTTTTTTGGATTTTGTTATATGGCAACGGGTTTAATCAAACAACGGCAAAGATATCGTCGGTGTATTTGAAAAACTCTTTCTTCATTCACACGTCACCGTCTTACTCAAGGCGCATGTCATAGGGGTCAAAAAACAAGAGAACATGTTTACGCTCACGATCAAGGGTCAAGACACACCTCTCGTCGTCGACAAGCTTGTTCTCACGACGGGGGGACAAGCCTATCGTCACACAGGATCGACGGGAGACGGATATGCATTTGCAACATCACTCGGACATACGTTGACCAACCTCGCCCCGAGTCTCAACTCTTTTTTTACCAAAGAGACATGGCCAGCCGATATTTCTGGGTTATCCTTTTTACAAGCGACGATCACGGTAAAACGAGGCAAAAAGGTTTCATACAGCGGTCCGTTTCTCTTTACCCACAAAGGGGTGAGCGGCCCTGCTGTGTTTGCCGTATCATCGCTCGTGGCCTTTGAGACATACGACGCAAAACAACCCCTTGAGATCACGATCGATGTGTTTCCTGACGAGAGCGTCGACGAACTACGTCTTCGATTTGAACAACTTGCGCGACAACATCCAAAGAAAAGCACGTTGAATGTTTTGGCCTGTGTTATTTCAAAATCGTTCGCCGAGGTTTTGTGCCAGCAGGTACTCCTCGGACCGGACAAGCGTGCAGCCGAGCTCAGCCGACAGGATGTGACCAATATTGTGACCTGGCTTAAAGCCATTCCGCTGCATGTGATTGGACGAGGAGCCGGCGATGAATTCGTCACCGCGGGCGGTGTGGAGCTCAAAGAAGTCGACCCTGGAACGATGGAGTCGAGAATCTGCTCTGGCCTATATTCTGCAGGAGAGATTCTTGATGTTGACGGGTACACCGGAGGGTTTAATCTTCAAGCTTCGTGGGCCATGGGAAGACTTGCAGGAGAAAACGCAGGAGCCTTATAACGCTCCCAAATCCAACACCTGATCGACATGCACCTGTTCCACAAAGTCTGGTGAGTGACTCACAAAGATCATCGCGCCTTTGTAGGCTTCCATTGCCTTTGCTATGACGGGTAAGTGACGAAAATTGATGTGGTTCGTGGGTTCATCCAAGATCAACAGGGCCGGTTCTTGCAACACAAATTGCGCAAAACACAGAAGCCCTTTTTGCCCTTCAGACAATGATCCAACCTTATTTTTTAACAGAGGTGATGTAATCAAAAACTCTGACGCGACGCTCCGTAATCTTTCGTTCGACGGGATCGCCATCATCGATTCAAGCGCCTCGTATGCCGTATGATCAAAGTTTAATCCAGAAAAATCTTGGCGGTAATATCCCACCTTCACTCCTTCCCCAATTTTCATTCCCACGTCTTCACCGCTTGCGATCGCCTTTAAAAGGGTGCTCTTTCCAACACCGTTTGGCCCTGTGATCAGCAACCTTCGACGTTTACGAAGGACGATGTCGACGGGTACACGCACCGGTTCATGCTGCCTAAGTAGACTCACCGAGGTCATGGTAACAATGGGCTCGGCATACTCTTGGGCAGGAATAATAAAATCACGTATTGTCTTGTCTTCGCGACGTACATCCACCATCTCATCCTCTGCGACCTCAACCTGATCGCGAAGCTTACTCGCAAGTTTGCGCATCTTTCCTCCTTTGTTAGCAAAAAAGTTTATTTTATCTTTTCGATCTTGAATTTCTTTTAAGGCTCGCGCATTTTGCATCCGTTCACGTTCGAGTCGCGCCGAAATCTCCTCGACAACATCGCCATAGTTTCCAACATATTGCTCCATCTTGTGCGTATACACATCGAGATGCAACACCCCTTCGGTGAAGGCGTTCAAAAAATTGGCATCATGAGAAATCACGACCACCGTTTTTGGATACATAACAAGAAACGACGTCAGATGGTCGATCCCTGCTTGATCCAAATTGTTTGTTGGCTCATCCAATAATAAAATATCTGGTTCTTGGATGAGTGCATAGGCTAACAACAAACGTGCTTGCTGGCCACCAGAAAACTCTTTGATCTGTTTTTCGAGAGGCGCCAAAAGATTCACCGTTTCAAGCACGTCTTTTATCTTGCGATCAAGATCGTACAATGTTTCTGAAAATGCACGGGCAAAAAAGGCACGCACCGTTTCTTCCATGCGCTCACGAGCCATCACCTGAAGTCCGATCCCCACCGTTGCTCCTTTGGAGATATGAACCATCCCCTCATTCACCTTGTAATCCCCCATCATGAGCTTAAAAATCGTGCTCTTCCCTGCACCGTTTTGTCCCATCAACGTGATCTTGGCATTTTCACGAACAGAAAAATTGACCTCGTCCAAAATAGGATGGTCCTCGTCATGATAAAAAGTGACCTTATCAAAACGGATAATGACGTTGCCGTGATCTGTAGCCATAACGAGCCAGAGTACACCAGAAAAAAAGGATTCCTGCAATGCACAGAGGTTGCCCCATCTATGCGACCCCGTTAGGATGGTTCGCATGAGAATCCCACAGCGACGAGCGCAACTCCTGCGAGGTCGTGAAGACACGGAAGACGTTGTTTTGATGACCGCGGAAGGCATTGAGCGACTCAAACGCGCGCTAAAAGACCTCGAATCCCAAAAACCACAGGCGCTCGAAGCGATGACCTTTGCTCTCTCTTTGGGCGATTTTTCTGAAAACGCAGAATACCACGATGCAAAAGCACGCCTCGCAAGACTGCACGGCCGTATTTTTACCATCAACGATCGTTTGCGACGCGCACAACCAATAGCCGCGCCCGATTCCGATGGCTCTGTTCAGCTTGGTTCAACCGTCACCGTTGAGACGAAGAAAAAAGAAAAAACCTATCGTATTGTTTCTGCACACGAGGCAAGCCCCTCGCAAGGACGCATTTCAAACCTCTCACCACTCGGCTCGGCTCTTATCGGCAAAACGCTCGGTGATCACGTCACAGTGACCACAAACGCCGGCGTCACTATCTACACGATCATTCGTATATAGTTTTATCCTTCCTTTTTTGATCCTTCCACCGCATGGCCTCCAAACTGTCCACGAAGCGCGCTCAGTACACGACCTGTGTAGCTCGGATGCATCGCGGAATCTTTCCGAAATTGTAGTGACTGCTCGATATTTGCCGCGGGAATACCAAGCTCTTTTGCCGTCTCCACGGTCCACGCCCCTTCTCCGGTGTGAGCGACCGTACTTGAAATGTTTTCAAGTGATTCTCCATGCACACGAAACGCCTTTGTGAGCCATCCGGTAAGACGCGATTCAATCACGCTTCCACGATCATAGAGCTCTGACACATCTGTGAGTTTGAGGGCGAAGGGAGAGGCTTTCAGAATATCAAACCCTTCGGCCAATGCCTGCATCATCCCATATTCAATCCCGTTATGAACCATTTTTACAAAGTGTCCCGCACCGATCCCCGCAAAGAAACGATACCCATCCGGCAAAGAAGCATCCCGAAACAACGGCTCAAGATGATCAAACGTTTCTTGCGAGCCACCGATCATGAGACAAGCCCCCGATCGCGCTCCGGCCGGACCACCTGAAACTCCCACGTCCATGTAGAGAATCCCCTTGGATGCTAATCGCTTCGCACGCGGCGCATCGTCTTTGTAAAAAGAGTTGCCACCATCGATCACCACATCTCCCGCTTCAAGGTGTTCCATGAGGCCGTCTTCGGCAAATAACATATCGTCAACAATATTTCCCGCTGGCACCATAAGCCAAACGGTACGCGGAGCAGGCAGGGCGGTGACCAAGTCACGAATTGTCTGCGCTGGTTTTATTCCTTCGGCGGCAAGCTTCTGCGTCGTTTCGAACGTTCGATTGAACGCAACGACATCCCAGTCGTGCTCTTGCAGGTTGCGCGCTAACCCCATCCCCATTTTACCAAGACCAACGATTCCAATGGTTTTTTGCATAGATTACGTAAGAAGATTGAGAAAATGCTGATCGGCTGCACGCACAGGCTCTTCGGAATCCGGCGCGTAACGCACGAATGGAACGAGGCCTTTTTGCCACACGGCTTGAATAGGATCCACAAAACGCCACATACTCTTGAGTTCATCTGTGCTCACAAACAAGGTTTGATCTCCATATATCGCATCGAGCAGCACTTTTTGATATTCCTCCGTGTACTGAATGCGTTCAGATGCATTTCGCAACACAAAATCCAACGATCGCTCTTCCATCTCCCATCCATGTCCTGGTTTTTTGGACCACCACACAACCGCTATTCCCTCGATAGGTTCAAGGGTGATCGTGAGACGATTACGATGATGCTCTCCCGGAGGACACAAGCACGGGGAAGGATGTCGCATCAAGATTTCAATTTCTTTGCGTACACGACCAAGACGTTTACCCGCTTCCATACGAATCGGCACCCCCTTCCAACGAGGAGTATCCAAGAATGTTGTGACAGCAAAAAATGTTTCGGTGCGTGAATCAGGGCCAACTCCTGGGATTGCTTTATACCCTTCGTACTGTGCTCGAAATGTATGCGTAGCCACCTCTGCTGAAGACAAGGGACGAATCATCGCAAGAAGCTCCGCGCGGCGTGCACGAATCGCTTCTGGTGCAAAAGAGGCAGGACGCTCCATCGTCGTAAGGGCAAGCATCTGTAACAGATGATTTTGGCCAACATCACGCAATGTACCTACTTTATCGTAAAAATTTCCACGAGATTCGACCCCAATGGATTCCCACAGACGTAGATCGATGCGCTCGATAAACGATCGATCCCACAACCCTTCAAACAGATTATTGCCAAAACGAAATGCAAGGAGATTGCGAATCATCTCCTTTGCAAGATAATGCTCGATTCGATAGATCTGTTCTTCACGAAACAACTGGCTCATGAGTAGATCCAATGTCTCAGACGTGGCACTATCCATCCCGATGGGTTTTTCCACAAGGATGCGCGTCCAGCTTGTTTCTCCACAAGAAGCGGCCAACCCAGATCGAGAGAGATTTATGAAAATCGGTTCGTAAAGATCCGGGGGAACAGCGAGATAAAAAAGGCTGTTTACACAGGTCTCTCCCGATCCTACATGATGACCAATAGCCTCCGCTAAACGGTCATAATCCGTCTGCACGTCTAAGTTGCCACGCACATAAGAGAACAAGGCGATAAACGTCGACACAACATCCTCATCCATCGCTGTTCCTCGTTTATGGAGAAGATCGCGCACGTACGACTGAAATTCCGTCGTAGAAAGCTCACGACGCGAAAAGCCGATGACACGAAATAGAGACGGAAGGCTCCCCGCGAGCCAAAGCTCTAAAATCGCTGGAATGATCTTTTTTGCGACCACATCTCCTGTGGCTCCAAACACCACGAGAACGGTAGGATGCGTATTGGACGAATGCGTCATATAAGCCAAGCCTAACAGGAAAGATCCTGCCTGACGATTGGGAGATGTGGATGGAAAAACCATGCCCGAAGACATGGTTTTTGCTTGATCTTACACGTTTAATGCCTGGATAATCGCATCGAGCTTGGAATGGATGGCTCGAAACTGGTCGTTGAGCCCCGTATCACTCGTTCGTTCACGAGGGCCGTCATTGTTAAAGGATCGTTTTGGTGCAGCATCATAATCATCTTTTTTGAAGCAGTTGCTGCAAAAAATGGGCTTTTTTCCGTTTGGTTTAAATGGAACCTCACAACGGTTGCCGCATTCACTGCATGTAGCCGAGTGCATGGGTCGAGGACCGTCTGATCCGCGTTCCCAAGGTTTTGCCCCTCCTCCGAACCGTTTTCCGCCGCTTTTGGCCCCAAATCCTGGTTTGGAGTAGCTTTTTTTCTCAAACATAGACTAAAAAAATAATGGGTAAGACAATTGCTGGAGTCTACGCATGTTTGAAGAAAAAAGCAACCCCCTTGGTCCCACACCTCTTACAAAAAAACACGCCACCCGGAGAGACTCGCTGTTATGCGATTCCAGGTGGCGTTATTGGTAATAAAGATCAGCTTCTTCAGCTACCCTCGCTTGTAGCGATGAACGTACACACCACACCCGTCGTGTTCAGTGAACAACGAGATCGTGCTCAAGCGCACGGCTGGCAACAAGTCGAGGTTGTCGCGCACACCAACCGAAGCCTCGAAGTCCTGTGGCATGACGAACGAGTACCCGTCACGTGTGCCACATCCGGCTTTTACTGGGCCAGCGTACAGATAGAGCCCACGACCACCATCCTCATCCAAGAACAGATCGTCAAACTTCCCATCGAAAAGCCAATCACGAAAAGCGTCCTCCCCGCGAGCCTCCATGAACGTATCATGGCCCTCGACGAGGTCATGAGAAAAATGCGCCGCGTCTAAAACTTATCACCTGTCTTTCTAGGGCACACTCACGACGAGTGCGCCCTTTTATCTTAAAAGATCACCACATCCAGCTCGCGAGTGAAACAGTTCACTCGCTCCCTTTGCCACATAAAAAACCCGCTTACGCGAGTTCTTTATGTGGCTCCGGGGCAGGGATCCTCCCTCGCCTCTCCTCACACGCCTCGCGTTCGTCGGGCTGGGCACCGCCTCGCGGTCTCGTGTGCTCACTCGACATCGCTCCGACGTTCTCATCCAGCTCGCGAGTGAAACAGTTCACTCGCTCCCTTTGCCACATAAAAAACCCGCTTACGCGAGTTCTTTATGTGGCTCCGGGGCAGGGATTCGAACCCTGGACTAATGGATTACATGTATCCACACGTTTCCGCATGGGATGGACTATATCTTCTCCGACCCTTGTCGGAGTGAGGCGCTTCCAATCAAACGAGCTGATTGTACTCCCCGAAGGGATAGTCTCTGAACCTTGCCAGACAATCTGGCCTTGGCTGCTGATTACCATAGTCGCTCGATTTGCGACGACAGGCTTCCAGCAATTCACCTCAAGTTTCAATCTCGATTGCTCGAGAAAGCTGCGTAATGCCAGCGTGCACCTCTCGATGACAGTTCGCGCACAGAAGAACGCATTTCTCGATTTCTAGACGCACACGGGCCCACGATCTGGTTGATCCATCTGCAGAGATACTAAAGTCTTTCTGCACAGGATCAGGATGGTGGAACTCGAGCGCGGCTAGGCATCGGTCATAGCTACAGAGCTGACATTGGCCACCCTTGTAGGCAACCGCCATCTCACGGATCTTCTTGCGTCGCTTGATAACCGCCTTCTTTAAGTAATCGGCACGTTGGGCATAGGACCGGCGATCTTTGTTCGGCATATACCGATTAAGGATACCGCATGTTCACAGTCCACTGCTCTACCGCTGAGCTACCCCGGAATATATTACTGCTCTACCTCCGCCAGCCGGTGGAGAGCTACCCCCTCATGGGCCCGCTGAATATAGCAAGACATGTTCCGAGAAGCAAGCGATCTTAAAACATCGCCTCCGCCTACTTCTCCGTCACCGTAAAGAGCCTGCCTTCGTTGTGAGCATTCGACGTTGGGTTGTAGAACTCATAGGCTCGAGCCGGTGGAATGCGATATTTGCCGGGTGTTAACGCTTGTGCGACAAAATCATATTCATACACACCCGGCTCTAGGGTTTCCGCAAAGAGAAACACGCGATCATCCCGCATCTCAATGTGACGCCACACATTCTCCCACCACCAATTTTGCTCCCAGGCGCTTAAACAACGTTGCTCACCATTCCAATCTGGAAAGCACTGCTTTTGTTCACCTGCCACCTCTTGCGGACTTGTTTTGAGGGTAAAATCAACAGCTTCAAGGCCCGCAGGAAGATGATATTCCATCGAGACATACCGCCTCCGTTTTGGCACAAGAAGCTTCATGTGTACACGCACACTTTCCCCTTGCTTTATTTCCTTGATTGGATGCTCGAACTTTTTGTCCGAGAGCGCATAGGTGTCTGCGATAACACTCATCCCATTGTTAAACGGCTCGATATCTTCAATCTCACGATACACCTTCATGTTGATATCATAAAAGTATCGTGTGTCAGAGTCTTTTTCCAAACCAATTTGATGAGTCGTTCCTCCTTTTCCAAGATCTCCAATAGGCCACGTCACGCCCTGCGCGGCAGACACGTCTCCGTTTGCAAAGGTGAGCGTTTGTTTCAGCACATTGTCTAAGTACACAGAGACCATCTTTTTTCCTTCGTCTACTGGATGGACGCGGACATATTCGACCAACCCAAGCAAGGTCATCGCGGTATTCTGCGTGGTATACCAATATCCATCTTTTCTGTTCTCGACAAGATAGCGAAGCACGCGCTCGATCTCCTTACTCTGCGGATCCATACGAAGCAGTGTCTGAAGATACAAGCTTGTGGTGCGAAGGTCCGAACTCAAAAGACCGTCATAAAAATAGTTTTGATCTCCCTCTTTTACATACACGGTCGAGGGGTTGAGATACACGACCTTGTTTTTGATGTCCGCCAATAACTGCACCGCACGCATGGATGTTCGCCCCTTATCAAGATTCGTATAGGCCATGGCGAGGAAAAGCTGGGCAAATCCAGGCAACGTTTTCCGTTTCTCATATAAGGAGTCTGCATAGGTGGAAAGTCCATCTATGTTGCGTTCCGAAAGCATAAAGACGACCTGTGCACGCTCGGCGTCTCCCAAGAGGAGATAGGCTAGATCTGGTGGTCCAGCAAGAGAAGACCGTAGATACGCATCCGCACGATCCAGCGTGAAGGCATTCACCTCAAACCCGGCCTTCTGTGCCTGATTCAGCCCCCAAAATACGTACGCCGTAAGCCAAGGATATGATCTTGGATATTCTGGCCAAAAACTCCATCCTCCATCCACATTCTGTGTAGAAGTCAGTGAGGCAATCCCCGCACGCACATTTGATTTTGCTGCATCAACGGCCTTTGGATCGGCCTTGGATACGTGCAGGGTTGCGAGTTCAGAGAACATAAGACTCGCCAACAAGCGGCTGGTTTTTTGCTCCGAACATCCGTATGGATATTCGAGGAGATAGTTCAGCCCATCTTGCAATCCATTGCCGATATTTGGTTGCACAGATAGGTCTACTTGACCCACGTTTGGCATGATCCCCTCTGGAACCTGGATGGTTTCTGTCACGTTTTTTTCAAGGATTCCCGAAGCAGACACGGTTTCAGGAACGGAGAAGTCGAGCACAGGAATCGAAACCTCAAACCCGTCTTCGTAAGCGGATGCTTTTGCCTCCACAGTAAACGTCGTTTTTGTTGCCGCTTGCGGAACGTGGATCTTCCAATACACCGGTTTTCTTGATTGAGCGTTCACCCGAATCGATTGCGCCCCCCCATCAACAAAAACCACACTCGCCTTCAAACTCACACGGACATCCAAAGCACGATCCGTAGCATTCACGATGGTAGCCCCTACCGTCGAGGTATCTCCATGACGCAAAATCCGTGGCATAAGAGGTTCGGCCATCAACTCACGACGGGTCACAATCTTGCTTTCAGCACGGCCAACAAGCGTGTCTTTTGTCTCACCGATCGCAAGCACATTCCAGCTTGTAAGGTTATCCGGCAACTTGAACGAGATTCGCGCCTTTCCATCCGCACCCGTTGTCACGGTTGCATTCCAATAGGCGGTGTCTTGAAAATTCCCACGAATAGGCGGAACCGCATTTCCATCTCCTTTCCCTCCCCCACCACCCTCTGTGGCGAAGAACACTTTTTTCACGAGCATCGTCAACGTTTGAGCCGTATCAACCCCAATTTGACGAGGAAACCAGAACTTTCCAAGAATATCTGTATCGATCGCCCCCAAAAGTGCAATCACTCTTTCATCAACAACGGCGATGGACACTTCCGCCGGGACGGGTGTGCCGGCGCTGTTTTTTGTTTCTACGAGGAGCGTGGCGGATTCGCCTGGTTTATATGTTTCGTGTTCCGGTGTCACCGTCATCGTCAAAATCTTTTTGATGGTATTCACTTGCAGATTCGCATATCCTAATCGAAACTCTGGCATCCCATTCGGTCCGCCTCCTTTGACGGCGAGGACAGAAACATACACATTCGGTGTGTCCGCGTCTGTAATGCTTAGATCCACAATCCTTCCTGTTTTTCCAAGATCAACAACGCGATATTCACGAATCGTACTGCGTTCAATCGTCACCAGTGCCTTGGTGGATTCATACGGTGTTTGTACCGCCAAAGAAGCCGTTTCTCCCACGTCGTAACTTGCTTTGCTTTGAATGATTTTCATTTGATGATCATCACTTACGCGCACGACACCACCTTCACCGCGATAGACATATCGATAGGCTGATGCAGAGATCACACGACCAGACGTGTCTGTTGCCTCGACCACCGCACGATATTCCCCATCGCTCGACGGAGAAAATGAAACACGGCCGTGCCCGTCTCCATCTGTCGTTACATGCTTTGTATCAAGAAGTTCGTCCTTCTTTTGCCAATCTAAAAAGGAGGTTCCGTCTGCCCCAATTTTGTTGGCGCTGCTCCAGGTGCGCTTATACAACTTCACGGTGGTATCGATACCAGCTCGTTTGGACCCATCTGCATTCACACTGACAAGAGAAAAGTCTGCATCGTGCGCCTCCCATCCCTTGGCGTAATCAGCACGAATGCCCATGTAGAAAGCGCCACGATGGACAGGAATTTCCACATGCGTAGATACTTGACGCTGGTTAACATCCGTCACCGTGACATCAACAGCATAGGTCGCGCTGGTCAGATAATCGGTAAGGTTTGTCGGGATTTTAAGCGTGATATTTCCTTGATCGTCAACAAGCGTCTCTTTGGTTTCTACCTGTTCAAAGCCCCCATCAGATGGGCAATACCAATAACAATCTTCATTGTCTTGGGCTGTAAAACTGTACCAATCGTTCCACCAGTTTCCTTGCATCGGCTGAAAAGAAAGTTTGGTGCGCGTGACGACATAGCTCACCTTAGCCCCCGCAAGCGGCACCCCGTGGTAATAAACAGCCTTCACAGGAATCTCTATCGTCTCCCCACCAAACACGGTTGCTGTTGGTGGAATGGCCTCTACTTTAAAATCTGGACGACGATATTCGCGCACATCAAATGTAGCCAGAATGCTGCGCGGCTCCTCTTTGTCCGCATCAATCGTTGCACGAATGGTGTACATTCCGAGCTTCATGGAAGGATCAAGCGTCACGCTGCCGTTAAACGTGCCAAAGGCATTCAAGGGAAGTTTTTGCGATGAAATCGTCCCACCTTCACTATTCTCTATCACGACATCTACCTCATGAACCGTCGGAAGCGAAAGATGTGCATCCTCATCTAATCGTACTACTCCTTTAAAAAACACCTTTTGCTCGGCTCGATAGATACGTCGTTCGGTGTATACATATCCAATGTGGTGCTTGAGGAAACGTTCGTAGTTATTCTCAAGTCCGTAATTCCACGCACCAATCCCATCATTCCAGCTCGTCTCTACATATCCCAATCGCGTTCCACCTGTTGCCTTGACGGTAAAAAAGCTCACATCTTTTGGTGCGTCTACTTGCATGATAGCAATCCCCTGCTCATCTGTTTTTCCCTGTCCGAGATTCCGAGGAACACTCCCCCCATATCGATCAATTCCGCTCCACACCTCAACATCAAGATGCGGCACAACCGCCCCTGTTTTGAGATCTGTTGCCCACACAAGCGTCTTGCCGGCGCGATCGTGTTTCACGGTAAGCGCCGTATCCACAATCGTTAATCGTCGAGGCTCAAAGAGCGGATACCCACCGTCTCGTGACCTAAGCTCAGGAAAAGAAAGCTCATAGAACCCCGTCGGTAATTTTTTGCCTGCCATCACATCAAAATCTACATCCAAAATCTTATACTTGTTGAGGGTATTTTTTGTGTCATACACCTTTTGCCAGGTTGGAGGTCCTCCAAAGGTTTTTTCTATAAGCCGGTCAAAACTTCCTGCACGAAGTTCTGCTTTGATCGGCTGATCCCAATTCATCGCACGAAGTTGGTATTGCCGTGGCAGATGTGCGGCAAGCACGCCGTATGAACTATATCCAGAAGCTTCTACGCTGGGGAAAAACGAACCGGTCTTGAAATGAATCGGCTGCGTGGATACCAGTTTTTGACCATTCTTGTCGGCGAGAGCGGAGGTAAACTCAACCGTGTAATCCGCAGAAGGGTTCCAGCGTCCCGTGATATTTACCGTTGCTGCCGCGTCAAGACATCCTGAACCCTCCCCGTATCCATATCCATACGCCGACACCGTCATGTCTTTGAGAGGGGGTGTGACCTTGATACCATCGCCAAACGTGGCCGGATCAGCAATATTATTAAAACACACCACAAAAGATTCACGCGGTGGCATCGTACCTCCCTCGGCTGGAGCGGAAGAAACGAGAGAAAACCCCAACGCATCCATCTGTACCACTTGCTGCCAATCATTCACAAGACCAAGCGGGCCGAGCTCTGCGGAAAAGTTTTTGGGCAACTTGAGTGTGTACGTTTTTCCAAGTCGATACAGATCTTTCTTGGTGATGGTGATCGTGCGAGGATTGTCCTTCTCCGACGCAAAAGCTAATTGATCGTGGGAAATAGCCACGTCTCCTTCGAGAAGCTGGAGTGAGTGTTCGATTGCTTCGGCACGCACCGGGTAGTTAAATGTCAGCTTTATAGGATCTTTTGGAGGATGGTGCACCGTAAGCGAGCTTAACGTCACAGAAAGCGGTTCTGTAGAAAACGTCCATGTTTTGTCTGCAATCGTTGATCCACCATCAACCATCTTTGTTCCTTTGAGCAACGTGACGGAAAACGAGGTCGCGGGCGTCCATCCATCTTTTGGCACAAATTCAAATCCACTCGTTCCAAGCCAGTGATAGCTCCCCACAACGGGGGGCGTGATTTGGAGAAGGTCCGGCACATGCAAGTCGCCTGTCAATACACGCAGTGGATGATCAAACAAAACCGTAAGCACCTGGTCCGGCATAATCGTTGTCTTATCGACAGGGGCCGTTACGATGACCTCCGGAAAATCAATGATCTTAAAAGACTGCCTGTATTCATTCGCTAATGATTTTCGAAAGATATTTTTTGCGCTCGTATGAATCACGATTTCATACGTTGTCCCTTTTTGAAGATTGCTCTTCGGAACGAATGAGAACTTGCTCCCTTCCCACTGCATCACCCCCTCAGTTGCCGGAGTGATCTGGAACGCTTGCTCGACCGATCGATGGTGCATCGGACCAGAAAACACCACCTGGATGGTGGCATTCGGAGAAAGCTCAACTGTGTGACCTCTGAGTCCACCATGAGCCTCGGGTGCAGGAATCCCAAGCCACCCCACACCAAGCACAACACAGGCAAGGAGAGCACTCACACACAATTTTATTCGTAATGAAGGGAACATAAGAAGATAAAGAAATTATTGCACGTCGAAATGAATAGCGCGATCCCCATTCTCTACCTCGAGCGTGTAACGGCCCGGATGTGGTTGCCAAAGATACGTTTGATCGGATGAGGTGAACGATTGACCGTTCAACGTCCAATGATACAAGGAACGTGGGGTCCCTCCCACCGCAAAAGGGATACTCGTGTGCATTGCATCCAAGGTACCTTCTCTCGCAAACGTATCTCCATCAAGAGGCGACAAAATGGAAAGCGTTCCCTTGGCGTCCAAGAACGTGCCTTCGCAATCTTTGACGGGTGATCGTTCATAGCCTCGGGTATCTATCCATGCGGCATATTCTCGAGGAGGCTCTAAAAATACTTTGGAGATGATATGTGTTCGACATTGTGGCGTGACGCGCCCACCCGTTGCGACGTCAATATCTCTCCGCACGTACCAATCGTCAAGCTCGTGAGGTTCTGTTCCAGAAATAAACCACTCTGATCGAGTTTTCGGACAAATCCCGTTCGCGAGCTTGCCAGAAATGGTGCAAACGCGCCTTGAAACAAGATCCTGTGGATCAGGCCTTGCCCCTTCAGGCATATGTGCCAAAAATTCCTTCATAACATCATGCCAAATTGGAACCGCCCCCGTAATCCCCGAGACCCCTTCCATGGGGGTATTGTCGGCGTTACCAACCCACACACCCATCGCAACTTGCGGCGTATATCCGAACGCCCAATTGTCACGAAAATCTTTTGTGGTGCCTGTTTTAACGGCGACTCGTCGCCCCACGTCCAACAGATTCGCCTCTCCAAACGATCGTGCTCGTGCACCAGCATCCGACAAGATATCCGTCACAAGCCACACAGATTGCGTCGCCCGAGAAGAACCGTCGAACAAAGCAGTGTGCACAACGGGCCCGCCTCCCTCCAGAAGGTTGCCAGAGGGACCACGCACTTCGCGGATGATTTGTGGTGTCACCGATTGGGCACCCATCGCCAAGCTTGCATACGCCGCCGTTACATCCCATAAAGACGTTTCAGCTCCACCAAGCACAAGTCCAAGCCCGTAATAATCAGGTGGATCCGGAAACCGAATACCGAAGCGAGAGAGAAAACCCACAAAAGAGGTAAGCCCCATTTTATCCAACACTTTGACCGCCGGAATGTTGAGCGAGCTCCCTAACGCCTCTCGCAAAGAAACCGGACCGTAATATCGATAGCCATAGTTGCGTGGGTAATATGATCTTCCTTCCGCCGTTGTAAATCGAACCGGTGCATCCGCAATCACTGTGGCTGGAGTCATCCCTTCCATGAACGCCTGCATGTACAAAAACGGTTTGAGTGCAGAGCCTGGTTGTCGTTTTGCTGTCACGATGTCAACCTGGCCCTGAATGGACTCGTTAAAATAGTCACGGCTCCCGACATAGGCCAGTACTTCACCTGTTTGAGGGACAAGAGCCAAAAATGCACCATTCGTCGCGTGTTGCTCTGTGAGATACGTCAACCTTCGCTGAATCGTTTCCTCTGCCACACGCTGTACATACGGATCAAGTGTTGTTTTTATCGTATATCCACCCTCTCGAATATCCGGATAGCGTTCTGCAAGGTCATCGAGAACATGCAACACAAAATGCGGCGCGTGCATAGGATGGCGAGGCGGAAAAATTTCCACACGGAGCTGCAACGCACCCTCACGATCCGCTGTCGAACGACGACCGGCTTCAACCGCACGATCAAGAACAATCCGTTGTCGTTTTCGAACCTGGGGATATGCCCTATATGGATCCAAAACCGAAGGCGCCGGAAGCATAGCAACCAACAAGGCACTTTGTCCGAACGTAAGATGCGAAGCGGGAAGATGAAAGTATGTTTGTGCAGCTGCCTCGACCCCATAGGTTTGATTGCCCAAAAACACCGTATTCACATACTGGGTCAACGTGTCTTTTTTCGTGTGCGTTGCACTCCAATAGAGCGCGCCTATCATCTCGCGCCCTTTTTGGAAAAACGATCTTGGCTGCGTGCGAAAATAGGTCACCTTGATGAGCTGTTGTTCGATCGTACTTGCACCACTTACTATCTTGCGTCGTAAAAGGATGTCCTTTGCGGCACGAAACGCGGCCCTCCAGTCCACACCCTGATGCGTATAAAAGCGCCGATCTTCACTCGCGAGAAGCACATCAATAAATATCGGGGACACCTGGTCAAGGGTCACCACCGTCCGCTTCCCCGTCTCTCCTCCCTGTACCTCATACAACAACCCGCCATCACGATCCAAAATCTTGGTGGTGGAAATGGGAAGCGCTGGTTTTTGTAACGGAAGGATAGACCAACGCAAAAACGCCAAAATGAGTGTGACAAAAATCGTCACCATGCATATCACGATTTGCTTCTTATGGTTTTTCACACAAAAACTTTACGTGATTCACGCCTCTGTTTTCCCTTATCCTTGATCCTTGCAGGAAACGAGTGCTCTAATAATCCGCCAACCGTTTAATGAGGGGATGTTGTTGGATTTTTTCGAGGGCCTTTGCCTCGATCTGACGAATGCGTTCGCGTGTAACATCGAACTCTTTTCCCACCTCTTCCAGCGTGTGGCCTACGCCGTCCATCAGACCAAAACGCATCTCGAGGATCTTTTGCTCACGTGGATTTAAATCCTTGATCACATCTCGCACATAATCACGAAGCAATTGAAGCGAAGCCGCCCGATCCGGGCTCACGTTTTTGACGTCTTCGATAAAATCTTCGAGCGTGGAATCGTCATCGTCATCCCCAACGGATGTTTCGAGCGACACGGTGTCTTGCGATATTTTAATAATGTGGCGTACTTTTTCTACCTCCTGGTTCATCTCTGCGGCGATCTCTTCTGGTAACGGTTCTCGACCGAGCTCTTGAATAAGCTCGCGTTCAATTTGTTGAAACTTGTTGATCGTCTCGACCATGTGCACCGGAATGCGAATCGTCCGAGATTGGTCGGCCAACGCCCGCGTGATCGCTTGGCGAATCCACCAGGTTGCATACGTTGAGAACTTAAATCCTTTACGATATTCAAACTTTTTTACCGCACGAAACAACCCAATATTTCCTTCTTGAATCAGATCCAAAAGAGACAACGACTTTCCTTGAAACTTTTTCGCGATGGAAACGACCAAACGCAAGTTCGCCTCGATCAGCATACGCTCCGCCTCCTTCTCTCCTTTTTCCTTGCGTTTTGCAAGCGCCACCTCTTGTTCACCGGTGAGCAAAGGAATCTTGCCAATTTCTCTCAAATAAATCTGGATGGATTCCGCCGTGAGCTCAAGAGGGTCTGCTTTGCCACGCTTTCCATCTTCACTACTGTGCAGCGTCTGTAAAATATCCTCTCGTTCTTTTCCACGACCAAGGATCCCTTCCTTTTGTTCAACCATCGTGATCCCTGCCGCATCTAATCGATCTACAAACGCCTCGTACGTATCTAAATAATCCTCCACTTCAATAAAGACATATAAAATCTCATTTTCCGTCACAAATCCGCGCGATCGTGCTTTGTCGAAAAAGCGGTCAAGTGCTTCTGTTGTCGGCGGTTTTGATCGAACATACGGCCCCAAGCGGACAGGACCCGTACGCACTTCAACTTTTTTGATGAGCGGTTTTTTGATCAATAAAACCTTCTTTGGAGAAGACTTTTTGAGGGTGGGCGCTGTTTTACGTGTAGGCTTGGTAGGGAAAAACTTCTTTTTTAGGGGGATTTTTTTGACAGATTTTAGCATAGATCAATGAAGAGTAGAGCATGAGCTGATCGGGCGTCACGAGGACAGCTCAGCAAATTGACGGGCGAGTGTAGCAATTTGCTCCACATCATGAACCCGCTCGGCATCTCGCATGGCACTTTCGAGTTCTTTTCGTCGACGCGCTTTGGTAAGCGTGCGCAGGTACTCGATCAGGCTCTTCAATTCTCGCGTCAGTGCTTCGCGAGGCAGCTCCTGAAACTCGCGCTCTGCCAAGAAGGCAAGGGCATCATAGGTTTGAGCCTGATCCGGCGTCAGGGAGGCCGAAAGCGGCATGGTTCGATCCGCAGAAACGGACGAGGGTGGATGATTGTCCCGAGCATACGCGAGAACAGAAACTTCGTAAAGGGTCCGAAGAGCCAGGTCTCGAAACACCTCCGCGCTTCCCGCGGAAGTCAAAACCTCCCATAAAAACGGTCGAAATAGGCCGAGAGCCAATAGGCGCTTCTCCATCTCCCGCTCCGTTCCTTCTGCGGTCGAGATCTTTCTTTCGATCCGCACGGGAGAGAGAGGAGGAGACCCGGTAGTATGGGGAGCATCCAACGCGGTTCTTTGCGTTCTTATGAGAGCTTCACGAAGAGCAGCCTCACTCGCCCCTAAGTCATGTGCGAGTCGTTTGAACCAATGATCCCGTTCCACCGGATCTGCGATCCGTCGAATCTCACCGAGCACCTCTTGCGCGATCCCTTTTTTATGTTCGGGATCTTGCAATGATTTTCCACGAAAGGCTTGACGATAAATCCACTCCATAATGCTGACCGCCTCTGCGATAGCTGTACGCCAGAGCTGCGGATCTTTTCGGATCGCTTCATCAGGATCTTTGCCTGCATCAGGGGGCAAGCTGATCACGCTGATCACAAAATCTTGCCCACGTGCAAGATCAAGGCCGCGAAGAGTCGCCGATCTACCCGCCACGTCTTGGTCAAAGGCAATCGCGAGATGGTTGGTGAATCGCTTAATGAGCGTCAACTGCTCCGAGGTGAGGGCCGTTCCACTCGCCGCCACGACGTTGGATACAGAAACCTGATGCGAGCTCACCACATCCATGTTCCCCTCCACAATCACCGCGAGGTTTTGCCGCCGGATTTCTCCTTTTGCTTTATCTAATCCATACAACACCGCGGATTTTTTATACAAGATCGTTTCAGGCGTGTTGACATATTTCGCCTGCGTCTTGTCTTCAACAAGAATACGCCCGGTAAATCCAACAATGTTGCCATGTACATCTGCAATCGCAAACATAAGACGATGCCGAAACCGATCATACACCCCACTCCCACGTTCGCGCTTTGCCACAAGACCCGCCTGTAAAAGTTCGTCTTCCGTCATGCCTTTTGCTTTAAGTGCTTCAGAAAGATTCGTCCATCCATCCGGTGCATAACCAAGATGAAATATGTCCGCCGTCAGATCATCCACGCCTCGTTTTGAAACATACTCACGCGCGATTTGCGCCTGTGGCAGAAACAGAAGAGATGAACGAAAAAAGCGCGCCGCAAGATCGTTGACTTCGTGCAATCGTTTTCGTAGACTTGTTTTTGCTCCATCAAATGCAGGCAAAGTTACCCCCGCTTTATTCGCAAGAAGCTCGAGAGCTTCTCGAAACTCCATCCCCTCCATCTTCATCACAAAGGAAAAAATGTCCCCACCCGTATCACATCCAAAGCAATGCCATGATTGACGAGGCCGCGAAAGGTGAAACGAGGGGGTTTGCTCTGTATGAAAAGGACATAGGGCCTTAAAAGCACCGGATCCAGCCGGTTTTAAAGGCAAATATTCTCCGAGAACATCCACCACATCTAGCCGTGTTTTAATATCTTCTGAAGGGGTCATAGCTCTACCTTGACACACCGACGAAAACGGGCAAAGTAGAGTCGCTCTTGAAAGGAGGCACCATGCAGGAAGCTCATAGAAAAGCGCTATTACGAGAGGTTCGAAGAACCCAACGCCTCTGCTGCATTTTACGTTTGGCCATCATGATGGCTTCTCGCCATTGCATCTTTCCGCGCTGGGTCCTCTGTCTATACGAAAATAATCGCTCCATATGGACACAACAATACATGGAGCTGCGTGAAAGTCTCCACACTCCCTTCCCTCAAGAATCATCTGATCCTTCCAAGCTTCTTCGACGCGTACAGAGCATCACACGCATGCGTTCTCTGCACCACATGGAACAGATGCTGTTTTTTGATGAAGCGTCGATCGACCTGTTGACTGAAGCTAGCATAGCCCTTTCCACCCTTCTTCCCGCCATTCAACTTGTGGCCTGTCATGCGCAACGCTATGGAGTTCACTGGATCAGAGATCCTTCTGTAGAAGAAAAAAACCAACCGCCTGTCAGAATACAAACATTAGAGGAGATCCTGTTAGACCCCTCCATTGATGTAGTCACGAATACCGAAAGAATCTTTCGAGAAGAAGCCGCCACGTGGTTCAAAAACGCGCACGTTATTTTCATCGGTGATATACATCCTCCATACGCAACGCAGAGGAACTGAAAAACGCATGTATTTGACGAATCGTCTCAAAGAGCATGGAGTAGAAGTGCCGGAAAGACACGTGCGTCCTACGGCCGGAGCACATTCGATGGAAACTGTAGCCATTCTCATCATCTGCCTTGCTCTGCTTGCCTTGGCCCGATGGTCTCGCGGCGCAGAACGGCCTGAGTTCATCGGCCGCCCCAATGATCCGTGCGATACACCGGAGCACCTCAAAAAGGTTCTCGATACCCTTCCGCCTTCCCGCTGAACGCAACCACCCACCCCCTTTGCCTCGCCCTGCTTATCGCTCGCGAGGCTTTTTCTTTTCTGGCATCGTCGAAGTTGTCATCTGAAAAACATGCTTAACCATGGTTGGGAATCGCTCATCCCCTTCAAGCGTATTTAATGCTGGTTCGCTTGAATAGACTTCAACCAACCCCTCTTTTGCATCCTCCATAAACCCCGAAACGACACCACTTGCCTCTTTGAGACGTACGTAGCTCGCCCCACGATTTAGACGTCCCAACCTCGTGGTCCCCTCTTTTGTGCGAAGGGTAAGCCACCGCACCTCTCCATCCGGGTCTGGCTCTCCAAGAAAAAGTGAGCGCCCCTCTCCAAGATCGCAAGGGGTTCCGCCCACAACAACAAGGGGACATTCAAATGATTCATAAACCGATTCAATCGCCGTCATACGACGAGAGTCGTCCGACACCTGACGCGCAAGCTCTTCTAGCCGACGCGAACCAAACACAAAGAGGAGGACTGCAACGACACAGCTAACAAAGGCGAGACAAAAAGCCGCCAAAGAGGTTCGGGACATAACGGGGACCATCCTAACAGATGACGGCGCAACTTCCTATCTCGTCTTTCCGTGACGAGGAGGACGTTTTTGTTTTGGTGCGTCGCGATGCACACCCGGAGCATCTCCCGGCAACGGCGAGGCTTTGTGCCGCTTTTTTATTTCTTTCGTGATCACGGTGATCTCGTCACGCAAGATCGCCGCCAACTCAAATTCAAGATGAAGCGACGCCTCTTTCATCTCTTTTTCTTTTTGCGTTCGGACCTCTCGTAGATTATGCGTGTCCGCCGAGAGCTCAAGTTTCAAGATTTCTTTGACGTCCTTGCTTTTCACATCAAGACCGAGCATGGCTCGCAAGTCTTCTTGCTGCTTAATAATCGTTGTAGGTGTAATGTCATGAGCGGTATTATACGCAATCTGCTTCACACGACGACGATCTGTCTCCGCAATCGCCCGCTGCATCGAACCCGTCATACGATCCGCATACAACACCACCTGTCCTCGTACGTTGCGTGCGGCGCGACCAATGGTTTGAATGAGCGATGTTTCTGAACGCAAAAACCCTTCTTTGTCTGCATCAAGGATCGCCACCAGCGACACTTCGGGCAGATCTAACCCTTCGCGCAATAAATTGACTCCAATCACAATGTCGTACACTCCTTTGCGAAAATCAGAAAGAATCTCTAACCGCTCGATCGTGTCAATGTCACTGTGCAAATAGCGCACCTTCTGTCCGCGCTGCTTCATAAACTCACTTAAATCTTCTGCCATTTTTTTCGTGAGCGTTGTCACCAACACCCGCTCTCCGCGAGCAATAACTGCCGGGATGCGCTCAAGCAAATCTTCCACCTGACTTAGCCCTCCCTTTACAGGAGTGACCGGTAATACGAGGATCGCTGGATCGATAAGCCCCGTAGGACGAATGATCTGATCCACGATGTGCGCCGAATGGGCGAATTCGTATGGACCAGGCGTCGCAGAGACGCAGATGACACGCTCGAGCTTCGCCTCCAGCTCCGCAAACTGGAGCGGCCGGTTATCTGCGGCAGACGGCAAACGAAACCCATGTTCAATAAGTGTCTGTTTGCGCGATCTGTCTCCTTCATACATCCCTTGAAGCTGCGGAATCGTCACATGTGATTCATCGATCACGCATAAAAAATCCTTTGGAAAATAGGCGAAAAGCGTGTCTGGAGGCGCTCCAGGCGTCCGACCAGAAAGCGGTTGCGAATAATTTTCGATCCCGTTGCAATACCCAAGATTTTCCATCATCTCTAGATCATATTTTGTGCGTCGATCTAACCGCTCCGCTTCTACGACTTTTCCTTGCGATTCAAATAGATCCAACCGCGCGGCAAGCTCACCGCGAATCTCTTTGATGGCACGATCTCGTTCTGGCCCCAAGGTGACAAAATGTTTTGCCGGAAAAATCCACACGTCCTCTGACTCACGTAACGCTGTTTTCGCCACCGGATCCGTGACCGCAATGCGATCTAACACGCCGTTTGGAAATTCAAGTCGATACACCTTTTCTTCGTGAGCGGGCATGAGTTCGATGACCTCTCCCCGTGCGCGAAAACTTCCACGAGTCAGATCCGACGGCGTCCGTGTAAACTGCGTGTCCACCAAATGACGAATCACCCCTTCACGATCTATGTGTTGACCGCGTGTAAGATGAAGGACGGTCTGAAGGTACGCCTCCGGTGCCCCCAATCCATAGATACAGGAAACTGAAGCGACAATAATCACATCTTTACGCGTAAGAAGTGCTTGCGTGGCGGCATGACGCAAACGATCAATTTCTTGATTGATCATCGCCTCTTTTTCTATGTAGGTGTCTGTGCGGGCAATATACGCCTCTGGTTGATAATAGTCGTAATAAGAGACGAAGTATTCGACAGCGTTCCCTGGAAAAAAATGCCGAAACTCGTTACATAGTTGCGCGGCCAGCGTTTTATTATGGGCGATCACGAGCGTTGGTTTTTGAAGAGACTGGATGACATTCGCGATCGTAAATGTTTTTCCGGTACCGGTTGCCCCTAGCAGGGTTTGAAAACGATCTGCACGATGGATCCCCCGTATCAACGCGGCGATGGCTTCCGGCTGATCACCGGAAGGAGCATAGGGAGCCACAAGACGGAAGGAAGAGGGTAAATCTGGTATCATTCCTTCATCCTATATGTCCTTCGCTTCCTTTACCACCCTTACGAACGATGAGGTATTTACCCGCGTAAAAACTCCCCGAACGGGCCTCACACGGGAGGAGGCCAAAACGCGTCTCGCCCTGTATGGGCCGAACGAGATACGAACGCACGAAACAGGACCCTGGCAACTATTTTTGCGTCAAGTTCGTTCTCCCTTTATCTACCTCCTTCTTGGCGCAGCGGCTCTTTCGCTTCTCATGGGCGATCTTACCGAAGGACTCCTCATCCTTCTTTTTGTCTGCATCAACACGGCCCTTGGATTTTCCCAAGAATACCACTCAATGCACGCGCTTGTTCTTCTCAAGCAATTTGTGGTCAAGCACGCACGCGTGAAACGAGAAGGCTATGAAAAGACCATCCAAAGTCGTGAGCTCGTTACTGGAGACCTTCTCCTCTTAGAGGCGGGTGATATGATCCCAGCAGATGCACGTCTTGTGGAAACGCAGGCCCTGATGATCGATGAAACAATGTTGACGGGCGAATCCGTGCAAGTACACAAACGCGCAGATCGACAAGAAACAGCGACCGAGGAGCTCTACCAAGCCACGAATATCCTGTTCTCTGGAACGACCATTGTGAGTGGTCGCGGACAGGCTCTTGTGATCGCGACAGGGGGCGCAACGGCGATGGGGACTATCTCGCATCTCACCCTCGAAACAGAGCACGAGAGCAGTTTTGAAAAAGGGATTAGCCGTTTTAGTACCTTTATTCTTCGTCTTGTGCTTGTCACGATCGTGCTCATGTTTGTCGGGCATCTGGCAATCCGTGGTCGCGCGAGCCATCCACTCGAACTCATCCTCTTTTCGATTGCCCTTGCGGTGAGTGTCATCCCAGAAGCTTTGCCTGTTGTCACGACGATCGCCCTTTCGAAAGGCGCTCTACGGCTCGCCAAAAATAAAGTGGTCGTCAAACGGTTGTCTGCCGTAGAAGATCTTGGCAGCATCGAGGTCTTGTGTACGGATAAAACCGGTACGATTACAGAGAATCGTCTGCACGTCATTGACACATACGGAGACGATCCAACTCAAGTGCTCCACCATGGAGTGCTCGCTTCTTCATCTTTGGGAGAAACAGCGCGTCACACAAACAACGCATTTGATATCGCTCTCTGGCAGACGCAAAAGATAGAAGATCAACAAACACTCGCCGCGCGTACTCGTTTTGGTGAAATACCATTTGATCCGATGCGTAAACGAAACAGCGTACTCATCCAAGAAAATGAGAGGGCTCTTCTCATTATCCGAGGAGCACCAGAAGCGATCTTGCCAAGCTGTTTTGATCTACAAGATGCCACTGTGCAAGAAACCCGTGTTTGGGCGGCAACTCACGGTCGTGCCGGTCGTCGTGTTCTTGCGATCGCCACAAAACCGATGGGACAAGCACGTACGCACCTTCCTCATCAAGAGGAACAAGGGTTCCACCTAGAAGGACTGATCGCTTTTGAAGACCCGATCAAATCTAGCGCCGCACAAGCGATCAAAGAAGCCCAACAGCTTGGTGTCGCCGTCAAAATTTTGACAGGAGATAGTGTAGAGGTCGCACAAGCAGTCGCTACAACCATTGGCCTTATCGGTCCTCATGAACAGGTGATGACCGGTGCCCTCTTTACCACGCTGGATGCCGATGCTCGCTTGGAGGCTGCTCGTGTGCACCATGTATTCGCCCGTGTCTCTCCAGAACAAAAGCATGCGATCATTGCCTGCCTCGAACGACAGTTTGACGTTGGATTCCTGGGAGAAGGGATCAATGATGCACCTGGGCTGAAGATCGCAAACATAGGCATCGTGGTCCAGGGAGCAAGCGACATCGCGCGCGAAGCAGCAGATGTGGTGCTCTTAGACCAGAGCCTCGAAGTGATCGTTGGGGGGATCCGTGATGGCCGCGAAGTGTTCGCAAATACTCTGAAGTACATCAAAGCAACCCTCGCCTCCAACTTTGGGAATTTTTATGCTGTGGCTGTTTCTTCCTTCCTCATCCCTACGCTCCCGATGCTCCCCATCCAGATTCTCCTTGTGAATCTCCTCTCTGACTTCCCCATGATCGCCATTGCGACCGACACCGTTGATGCGGAAGAACTTGTACGTCCTCGGAGCTACCAAGTTCGAGATATTATAAAAATCGCCACTTTATTGGGCATCGTAAGTACGCTATTTGATTTTGGATTTTTTGGACTTTTTTTTCGAGGGGATCCCGCCATTCTCCAAACCAATTGGTTTATGGGAAGCATCTTGACTGAACTTGTATTCATCTTTTCCATCAGAACAAAACTCCCTTTTTGGCGGGCTAAGCGCCCCGCTCCCCTTCTGTGTTGGCTTACTATCTGCGCCGCAACCATGACTATCCTCTTGCCCTATAGCTCAATCGGTCAGCGCGCCTTTCACTTTCATCCACCCACGTTCGCTCACTTCAACATGATTCTTGGTATGGTGATCGCGTATTTCATCACCACAGAAACCATCAAGATTCTCTATGAGATCTTTCAAAAAACACCCCGCCTAGCGCGTATGACGCCAACCCTTTCTTCCTAATAACAGGAGGACAAATAACAGCAACAACACCAACACAATCGTCCCGCCTGAAGGGAGATTCAAGGAAAACGAGACGAACATCCCAAGACACATTCCTAGAACAGAGATGATTTCTGCATACACGAGAGTTTTAAAGAAACTTTGTTTGAGTTGAAGCGCGGCGACAACCGGGATCACCATTAACGCAGACACCAACAAGATCCCCACAATCGGAATAGAAAGCGTGATAACGATCGCCGCGAGGGTCACAAAAAAGAGGTTGAGCTTTTGGACCGGCAGTCCACTCACACGCGCCGCATCTTCGTCAAAAGAAAGATACATGAACGGTTTATAAAAGACCGTCATACACAGAAGCACAAAGCAGCCGAGTCCCCCCATCATCCACAAATCGTGATCACTGACCGTGAGAATGCTCCCAAAGAGATAGCTGAACAGATTCACCGTAAAACCACGACCAAGCCCAATAAGGACAATGGCGAATGAGAGGCTTCCAGATAAGAAAAGAGAAAGAGCTGTGTCTCCGTACGCACGTTTACTGACACGAAGCATCTCCATCGTCATCGCCGCACCGCTTGAAACGACGAGTGCCGTCAATAGTGGGTGAAACCCGAGGAGAAGCCCAATAGCGATGCCCGCAAGCGACACATGCGAAAGCGTATCCGCCATGAGTGAGTATCGTCGCAACACCAAGAACATCCCCACAAGAGGGGCGATGATCGCCATGATGAGCCCGGCTTCAAAGCCACGCACAACAAAACCGTAGGCAAAAAGATTAGTGATCATGCACAATAAAAGCGACGTCTTTTCCGTAAAGCTCTTTGATGTACGTACTTGCATCCACGTCTTGTGGTGGACCGTGTGAAACGAGACGCCGGTTCACACATGCCACGGAACTTGCCTGGCTCGCTACCACATCGATGTCGTGTGAAACAAGCACGAGGGTGAGCCCCATCGACTGATTCAACATTTTTAGGAGTGCGTAAAACTGTGTTTGTGTTGCCACATCAACACCCACCGTTGGTTCATCCAAAAACAACACCTTTGGATGGCTCACAAGCGCACGAGCGATAAAGACACGTTGCTGTTGTCCGGAGGAGAGCTCTCCGATGAGACGATGTTTGCATGCGTCCATACCGACCCGCTCCAACGCCTCGTGAATACAGGGCGCATCACCTCGTTTCCAAAAAGAAAACAACCCGTGTTTTGCACAACGTCCCATCTCAACCACTTCAGCCACCGTCGCCGGAAATTGATTATCAAAATAGATGGCACGCTGGGGAACATACCCAATACTTGCCCAATCACGAAACGCACGAATAGGAGTTCCGAACAGGTGTACGGTTCCACGCTCTGGGGTCAAAAGACCAAGCATAATCTTGAGCAGCGTTGTTTTTCCTCCTCCGTTTGGACCAATAATCCCCAGGTAATCTCCCCCGTGGATGGTGAGATCAATCTCTTCCAGCACCGTCTGGGCTTGATACCGAAAAAAAACATCTTTCACTTCGACGACGGGGTGGTGTGCAAGGGAGGACATGCGAGAGCAAGACGTAGATGATCGAGGTTTTGTTGCATTTCCGTAAAGTAGGTTTTTCCTCCTTTTACTTCTTCTTCCGACAATCCTTCAAGGGGATTCAAGACGAGGGTACGTGCCCCTATTTCATGAGCGATCGTATCTGACAGCTTCGAACTCGTGAGCGTTTCAAAGAAAATATAAGGTATTTTGTGTGATTTGGCAACCTGCGCTATTTCAGCAAGAGCCTGCGCTGTAGGCTCTGCATCCGGCGAAAGTCCAGCGATCCCCATCTGTGTCAGACCATAATCGGCCGCTAAATACCCAAAGGCCGCATGGGCCGTCACAAAGCTCTGTTCTCCACACCCTGCCAATCCTCGAACAAACCTCTCATCAAGATCCGTCAGTCGCTCTATGAGCGTTTCTGTACGAAGACGATACTGCTCGCCATGCTCTCCGTCTTTTTGAATAAGTACGTCTCGAATACGTTCGACCAAGCGCTTCGCAAGACGCGGACTCAACCATATGTGTGGATCCTGAAGCAGGCGACCACCTTCCCCTCTTGCCTCAAGAGAGAAAAGCCCGTCACCCGTGGTAAGCACGGGTATCTTTTTTTCCGTAAAATCTTTTTGTACTTTTTGCAACCATGGTTCTACAACCCCGTTCACAATGATCAGGTGGCTTTCCTGCAGACGCATCATATCTTTTGGTGTCAGCTCATACTCATGTGGCTCTGCCCCTGCCGGTGTGAGATTGGTGACGTCTGCATCATCCGCCGTTATTTCCTTGGTAAAAAAATACAGGGGATAAAACGATGTTGTGACGCGCAGCTTGCTTGATACAACGCGCGGTGAAAAAACAGCGTGTGTAGACAACAAAAAAAAGACGGTACACACAACCGTCCCAAATAAAACCCCTGCAAAGATAGATACACGATTCATAGACGGGCCTCCATTCCCCCTTCGAATCCAAAGAGGGAATGGAGGTGGCTCTGTTGACCGCCTCTAGCTCTTCGCGCCAGCTGCCTGAATTTGCACCTTCAACGTTGCGTAAGGAACTGCGCCACTGACAAGCTGACCGTTGATGAACGTTGCCGGTGTGCCCTCGACTCCAGAGTCGTTCCCAGAAGCCGTGTCTGCATCTACACGAGCTTTGGTTGCTCCACTCTCAAGACATGTTTTGAAACCAGCCGCATCAACACCAACATCCTTTGCCGCGGCAAGAAGAGAGTCTGGTCCAAGATCAGGAGACTTTTCGAACAATCGGTTGTGCATCTTCCAGAACGCGTCGTTTCCACCCAATTTTGCGGCACATTCGGAAGCTTCTGCCGCTTTCTCCGCATTCTGATGGATGGAGACGAGTGGATATTGGCGATAGATCACCCGAACATCGTTTGGAAAATCCTTCAACGCCTGTGTAATACTTGGTTCATGTCGTTTACAGAAAGGACATTCAAAATCAGAATATTCGATCAGGGTCACCTTGGCGTTCTTTGCCCCAATGACATGATCCTCTGCCGTCACCTCTTTTACAGGCTTCGAAGGGAGCGGTGGCGGGGCCTGGTCTTTTGCACTTGGGCTTGGAGCTGGGGCTTGCGCCACTTGTGGGGCAGCTTGTCCTCCTGGGAGCATCTTCCCCTTCCAGATCATCCCCAAAACTCCGCCCAACGCGAGCGTGGAAGACACGGCGACTCCCAAAAATAACCCCATATAAAACATAGACTTAGGACTCCCGCTCCAAAAAGATTCATTTTCCATAACGAGATGAGATAATAAGACGCAGTGAATAAGTGGGAATATTGTAGGGATACGACACGCCTAACTCAAGAGAAGCGTCAAGAGTGTGCGACTTCGCTGTCAACAGGAAGTTAGAATGTCCTCTTTTAAGAACGTGTGCTTTGAAGCGCACCGCTATAACGAATATGCCGCCGTGTTCTTTTATTCCTGATTACCCTTTACAAGGGTGAACCTTGGTTTATTTAATACCCTCGCGTTTCCACGATTGCCATTTTATTTGACGTTTTCTCATGATGCTCGATAGCGAACGTACAAGGGCAACTAGCTCGACAATGGTAATCGAATAAAACATCAGCCAACCGATCGGAGCCAACAGATACACATTTTTTTTATTAAATTTGCTATCGAGTGCGAAGACCTGCACGTAAAATACTAACGTGACGATCAGAAGGGCTGCGATAAAGGGAGAATAGTCGCCTGTCGTAAGAGCCATGATATAGAGAAATAAGATGAACGGAATTTCGAATAAAAGCTCCGTATCTCCTAAAACAGCGAAGGGAAGAACGAGCCAAGTAAGAACTTTATTATGCTTCTGTTTTGTACTAAAAAAAGATTTTTATACTGAACGAACGCATCAATTCTTCCTCGCTTCCAACGCAACCGCTGCTTCAATAATCCTTGGACATCATTCGCTCCCTCCGTATACACGATTGCATCCGCAGCATAGACAATTTTTAATCCAGCTTTTTGAATCCGAATCGTGAGCTCGATATCTTCCGTGATGTTTCCCTGGCTATAATAGCCAATCTTTTCAAAAACTTCTTTGCGAAACGCGCCCGCTGCACCTCCGATAATATAGATGGAACCTAAAACGGAATCAGCGCGTTTAAAATAGAAAGAAAAGAGAAACTCTAAATATTGCAGAGTGCCAAGGAATGAGGAGGTGTTTTCAATTTTTACATTCCCAACTGCTGCCATGACAGCTGGATCAATAAAATGGGCTATAAAATTCTGGATGGCATCTTTACGAACGATGCAATCAGCATCAATCGTGATGATAATATCTCCACTCGCAAGCTCGATCCCTTTATTCAAAGCGCTTCCTTTGCCACCATTCTCTTTATAATGATACTGAAGTGTCTTGCTTATCTCGTGCTTGTATAATTCTCGATGTTCGAGAAACACCCGCATGACATTATCGGAGTGATCCGTGGAACCATCGTTGATGACCACGACTTCAAGATTCTCATACGTGCTCTGTAGAACACTCTTCACCGTCGAGAGGAGCCCGACTTCCTCATTCCATTCCGGAATGATAACCGAAACCTTAGGTTTGTACTCTTTTAATTGCTGTTGATTCTTCGCTCTCCAAATCTCCCATCTCACGTCATACCAAGGGCTTATCATGGTATAGATGAAATATCTCGCCAAATAGATGAAAGAGAGAAAAATAATGATGTGCTCTATCCATGGGATACTTCCGTGTGGGCTTCTGGGCGGGGAAAAAAGCGATCCAATCACACCAAAACTTAACACGTACAGAAGGATATAGGCTAACGTCGCTCGCACGACTCGTGGAATGGAAGAATAATTCATAGGCTGTTTCCTCTTCCAAGGATACGTAACTGAATATGTAAATATAGTTTTGCGAGAATATTTGAGTACATCACAAAAAGAAAAAAAATCGCTACCAATCCAAATGTACGGCTCCAACGAGAAATAAAGACAAGCCAAATCAAAAACAGGAGCGCTCCCGTAAGAAGCCCTATCGATAGAATAAGAACGTTTTTCCAAAATGAGAGAGACATGATGTAACGCCCGGATATTTCTTTTTTACTCCGCATAGGATGCAGTTAAACGAAATTGACTGTTTAGCTATCTTATAGAGAATGTACAGGCGGTTAGCATTCCAGGCTATAGCGCATGATTTGGCAGAAAAAAAGAACGAACCACGATGGTGAGAAGGTGGTTCGAAGAAAAGAGAAGGTCCAGGTCCCGATGGCCGAAGTGGAGTCGTAGATCCCGTTAATGGATCGCTGCAAGAATCACTTTGGCGAGCTTGTCAGGGTCATGTCGGATGAGACTACGCCTAACGACATCTCCTGCGACAGGTTCTTTGATAACAATTGAGAGGAGATCGGCGCGCACGATATCGCGCCGTTGCGGCAGATCATCCACCACCGGCTGTTCCTTGGCGGCGACATACCGCGCGATCGCCTCCTCAGGGAAAGGAGCAGAGTTGATTAAAACGCGATCGAAGCGACGTCCCACGTAGTGCATCACTTTACGCAGATGATCGCCTGCCGTGTACATTGAGGTCTGGCGATGGTGCGTCACCAAATTCATGATGTAAAGAAGCTTCGCCTCACTCCTGATGATTGCCTCGCGAACTCCCGACGTGAGAAGAACAGGAGCTGTGCTCGTGAACAGGTCTCCGGGTCCCAAGACGAGGACATCTGCAGCGTTGATCGCCTCGATGGTTTCACTGCAGGCCTCAACGGCCGGGTCGAGAAAGCAATTCTCGATCGGAACGCGCGACGTGCGTGAGGGGCGATCGATTTCTTCCTCACCCTCCAGCACCGTGCCGTCTTCCAACAGCGCGCAGAGATCTTCCGCCGTATATGAGACGGGAATCACGCGCCCCTCCACCTGGAAAAGCTCATGAAGGCGCTTCATCGATGTACAGACGTCTCCGAACTTTTCTTCGGAGGCTGTAAGCAACAGATTTCCGAGTGTGTCCCCTTCCTCTTTACCTGTATGAAAGCGATAAGCGAACAAATCCAGCAGGTCTGGAGCTAACGTTGAAAGTGCTCGCAAGCACTGACACAGATCTCCCGGAGGGAGGACATGGTGCTCTCTGCGCTTCAAACCGCTCGATCCGCCGCTATCGGCAACTGATACGATCGCCGTCAGCTGAACTCCTTCGATTTTTTTCAGGCCTCGCAGAACGGTAGACGTCCCCGTTCCTCCGCCCAGAACCACGATTCGTGTGCTCATCGGTGCATCTTCTCAAATTGGAGGTGGACTCCTTTACTATCACGCTTTACCAGGATGGTCAATCCGTGCGACTTCGCTGTCAACAGGAAGTTAGAATGTCCTCTTTTAAGAACGTGTGCTTTGAAAAGCCTTCACAGGGAACGGTGTGCGCCAGGGAAGATTCATCGAAGGCTTCCGCATAAGCGGAGTGATCTTTACAATCACAAAAGGGATATGAGCCTTTTTTGGTCGTTCTGGAAGAGTCAACACTTTTAGTTCTCTGCCTCTCAACCGGACATATAAGGTTCCATCCAGCCCCTCTTCGAGTGTGATCGTATCTTTTTTGCAAACGGTAGCTGGCTGATCTTTGGTGGATTGATCCCCCTTATTCTTGAGTGAGAAGATGAAATCGTTGTTCACCACACCTTCTTCCTGTTGGGATAAAATATGAGGCATTAATTCCTTTTCTTTTTTCGTGAGCTCCGTGTGAAGGTTCGCTGAGGACATTGGCACAACAAAAGACTGTTCGTTGAAGGAGGGATGAACGTTTCCGTGGGAAAACGATGTGGGAATGTGGGACCGAAGTCTGCGTACTTCGTTCTGAGGAGCTCTTTGCTTTTGTCCGCTCTTTCTCGGAGATACGGTTGTGAGAGAACTTTCCCCTCTGTTTATGTAAGGAGCGCGCGGAAGCACCAAATACCACGACAGCGGTCTTGAGCCGTGTCACCTGACGGACGGTGAGCTTCAGGAGCTTGGCAGCGTATGATCGCTTGATCTCTTTACGGATGAGACGCGTGAGGATTTCATGACGATCTATATCCTTTTTTGACATAGCAAGAAGTTGGGTTGTCATATCTGACAGAGGAACAGGATTGAGAGGCCTATTCAATCGTTATTACAACTTCCGTATGACAGAGAAGCGTCAAGAGTCGTGCTTTTGGTTTATTTTGAGGAACCCGCCCTCTGCAAAGCCCCTTCTATCGCCTTCTTCCATTCATCAGGACTCATCGCGAAATAGCGTCGATTGTTCACAAAAAAGGTAGGGGTTCGATCGATCTTGTTCCGCAAACCTTCTGCGATGTCCTGCGCAATCCAGTCATCGTGCGTTTTTGCTTGAAGACAGACGACAAAGGCTGTGCGGTCAAGACCTATTGCGTGCGCTTCTTCGGTTAAACCTGGTCTTGGATCGGCGAGCTTATCCCAATCTGATTGCTTCGCGTATACCTCGTCGTGATATTCCCAAAATTTCCCCTGATCGGCGGCGCACCGTGCGGCGATGGCAGCCGTACGTGCATTGGCATGAATCTGTTCGAGCGGAAAATCTTTCCATACAAACCGGACACGATCTTTATATGCATCGATCGTCGCTTTCACGGGCGGCTCCGCAAATTTACAGGCAGGGCACTGGAAATCGCTGTATAGATGGACTACGACCTTCGCGTCAGACGGACCGAGTGAAGGATTGTGCTCATCTTGAAACGTCACCTCTTCTGGTTGACCAACGTTTCGACTTGATGGATCGGCCGGCGTGCGCACAAGAAGCCAAACAAGTCCCCCAAACAGCACAAGCGCCACCCCCACGATCCCCAGAATGAGTCCGGTGTTTTTTTGTTCAGGCATACCGCGAAAAAATATTATGTGGTTTGAAAATAATGTACGAGAGATAGCGCCGCTTTTGCACCCTCACCTACCGCGACCGCGATCTGTTTTTGCATCACGTCGGTCACATCTCCTGCCGCCCATACGCCCGCAACGTTGGTGGCGTTGTTTTTGTCGACGATAATCTGACCGCGCGTATCTTTTGCCACAAAATCAACCATTTGAGAAGACGGCACCAAGCCGATCTCGATGCACACCCCATCCCCCATCTCAATCCGTTCGTGTCCGAACGCATCCGCAAGTTTGATCCCCGTGAGGGTTTTCTCTCCCAATACTGCGACGACCCTCGTCAGGGGTTCTACAGAAATGTTAGAAGAAGCAAGAACGTATTTACGCATCATGGCATCCCCTTGGATTTGAGGATTGATCGTAATGAGTGTTACGCGTTTGGCATATTTTGCACAAAACAACGCCGCGTCCATCGCCGAGTTTCCGCCTCCAATGACAAACACCACCTTGTCGCGATAGAGCGGTGCGTCGCAGGCCGCGCAATAGGTTACCCCACGGCCATAAAGCTCCTGTTCACCGGGCACATGGAGCGCTCGGTGCTGTGCACCCGTTGCCACAAGAACCGTTTTCCCTTCATACGTCTCACCTGTTTCGAGAACCGCACGAAATCCTCCAGGGATTTTTTCGATACGCGTAACCACCACCCCTTCTCGCAAGGTAAAAGCCTCACGATAATCCTCGAGATGCGCTTGGAATCGTTTCGTGAGCTCGACACCATCGAGGAGGTGAAACCCTAAGTAGTTTTCGACATCTGATGACCACGTCATCTGTCCGCCGACCTGCTTGGCCAACACAACAAACGAGCGTTTTTGCCGTGCAAGATACACCGTTGCCGCCATCGCCGCCGGACCACATCCCAAGACAAGCACGTCAAAGATCATATCGCTCGTTTCAGTATACGAGATCGGCCGTGGAGAAGCCATACACCCCCAAGACCGAGCGGAATCGCAAAGTACTGCGTGGGGGTGAGTCCAAAATACCGCGTATCGACAACACGAAAGAAGTCGAGATAAAAACGTGATCCCCCTTCGATCATCATGTAGGTGCCAAACCAGAAGCCCTGTGTTCGTGGTTTGCGATGAAGGAAGAGAAAGAGCCCACCGGTCGCAAAGCCCAGCAAGGAAAGATACAACCCAAGATCATGACGCGTAGAGCCATCTGGATAGCGGACCCCTAAGACAAAATGGGTGAGCGTGCCTGGATGATCGTGGATCAAAAAACAGCCGATGCGTCCAACACCGCATCCCCAAGGCAACCCCCAAATCAACACGTCCGCATACTCAATCCAATGCAAGGCATGATGACGGGCGTAGAAAAAAAAAGCGCACGCCGCTCCGATAAATCCTCCAAAAATCGCGAAGCCCGGCTTGCGTGGATCAAGGGCCTCCCAAGGATGTACGAGATAATATCCTGGTTCATAGAACAGAACATGAAAAAAGCGAGCGCCCAAAAAGCTCGCAAGAAAAATCCAAAAAGCCAGATCAAAAACCCGCTCTGGATCAAGTCCACGAGCTTTTGCCCGTCGCGATGCGATCCAGGTAGCAAGAAGAAAACCCCACGCAACAAACGTCCCCCATGTTTGTAGGTGGAAGCCAAAAAATGAGTAGGTATGCGAAGAGATGAAAGGGATCATACGAACAACCGCTCGCTTATTACATCACATTCAACACGTGCAACGCTGTTTTAAAATCATCCAACGCTTGGCGAGCTTGACGAGTGCCGATTTCAAAGGAGGTGTCGTGGACAAGTTGATTCCGCAGACGATGCGCCCCCCACACACGGCCGATGTTTGGATACGTGTAGGCGGCGGATTTGAGCCGTTCACCAAGCGTCGTACCAGGAATCATAAGAGATCGTAACACCTGATCAAGCAGCTTATCCGCTTCTATCACCGCAAGCTTTGCCCCCATGAGCCCTTGCGTCGAGGTATGTTCAAGCTCTTGCCACTGCTTGATGATCTGTTCACGAGATGTCCCATGAAGTGATGGTCGACGAAACAGACGCGAGAGACGGTACAGAGCGATGCCGGCAAGAGTCACGAGAACAATCCCACCGAGAAAAAACCCAAGAACCGTTGTCGGTTGAACGGCTAAGGTCGGCGACCCCGTATTCAGAAGAGCTTGAGAAGAAGGATCGATGATGAGTTGGAGCATACATGGCAACAGGCTTATGAAATGCGTGCCTGTTCAAATGCGTGTGCGATCGATAATAATGGTCCGTCTGTAAAATGGGCACCCATCATATGAAGTCCAACAGGGAGTCCTTCATGATCACCACAGGAAAGAGAGACCGCAGGGACGCCAGCGACGTTTGCTCCGACCGTAAACACATCTTCAAGATACATCGAAAGAGGATCGTGGGTTTTTTCCCCTCTTCTAAATGCTGTTCCTGGTGTCGTTGGTGTCACGAGGACGTCTACGTCCTGAAACGCGTTGACATACGCTCGACGAATGAGCGTCTGTACTTTTCGCGCTTGTCGATAATAGGCATCATAGTATCCCTTCGAAAGAGCGTAGGCACCAAGCAAAACGCGTTTGCGTACTTCCGCGCCTAATCCAGCGGTGCGCGACCTGGTGTAGGTTTCGAGAAGGGTGTGTGCCGCTGCACGTTCGCCGTAACGCATCCCATCAAAACGAGAGAGATTCGCAGACACTTCGCAGGGCATGAGTACGTAATACACCGCTAGTGCTTCATCAGCATACGGTAAATCCACCTCTTGAACGGACGCTCCGAGCGAACGCAAAACATCGATCGCCCGCTCCGTATGTGTACGAACTCCATCAGATATCCCTTTGCCCCAGGCCTCACGAGGCAACCCAACCCGCACCCCTTTTAGGTCCGTGCGTTTTGTAAGGGCGATCATAGGTGTGGCAACAGCGGTTTGATCATGCATGTCCTGACCACGTAGTGCCTCACACAAAAGAGCCGCATCCTCCACCGTTTTTGTCATAGGCCCCACCTGATCCAGCGACGAGGCCATTGCCATCACTCCGTACCGTGACACGGTTCCATATGTAGGCTTATGACCAACAATCCCACAAAAAGCCGCTGGCTGACGAATGGACCCACCCGTATCTGATCCTAACGCCGCGATACACATATCCGCCGCAACCGCTGCCGCTGATCCACCAGAAGAACCACCAGGAACGCGTGCGGGGTCACGAGGATGAGTGGTTGGACCAAACGCTGAATGCTCCGTCGAAGATCCCATCGCAAACTCATCTAGATTGGTTTTTCCAAGAAACACCGCCCCTGCCGCCTTAAGGCGCTCGATGACCGTTGCGTCATAGGCCGCGATATATCCGTCTAAAATCTTGGATCCTCCTGTCGCACGAACACCTTGCAGAAGAATATTATCCTTGATCGCAAGAGGGATTCCATCTAACGCCCCAAGCACTTGTTTCGCCGCGCGACGACCATCGGATGCCTTCGCCGCAGTAAGCGCCCCTTCTTCATCGATCGTGAGGTACGCATTGCATGTGCCATTTAATCCACGTGCTTGGGCAAGATAGGCTCGTGTCAACTCAACGGCAGAAAACGTACCGCACGCAAGTTCATGTGCCGCGCCGACGATGGTTTTATCAAGAAGAGACATACGATCCTTTTGGTTTTTCAAACACAGCTGGCACTTTGAGCATGCCGCCGACCGTTTCTGGAAAATTTTGGACGATGAGATCATGTATCGTCGAATATTGTTCAACGTACACGTCCGAACGCGGCTCGCCCACCCGATGTACCGTGTCTTGTTCAGGAACACCCGTGGTATCAACACGCGCCAATCGGTCAACGAATCCTAAAATCGCGTCGAGATCACGTTGGTACGAGGCCGCTTCTTCCGATGTCAAAGACAGGCGTGTCATTGACGCCAATCTCTCTATATCTTCTTGAATGAGTGCCATAGATCTGTAGAGTACCTGGGCAAAGGACACGGGTCAAAACCGTTCTAAAAACGCCTTCTCGTCCAGGATCGTGACCCCGAACCCGCGTCCTTTTTCCGCTTTGGATCCAGGCGATTCCCCCACGACGACATAGGACGTTTTTTTTGAAACAGAATCCGAAACACTCCCACCAAGCGTACGAACCTTTGCCTGCGCCGCTTCACGAGACATCGTCTGCAAAGTGCCCGTAAACACCCACGTCGTTCCTGTGAGAGGGCCCAACATGGACGACGCACTCCCCTTCTCAATCTCCACCTCCTTCAACAAACGATCGAGCCTACCCTGTTCAAGTACATCCGCAAAATAGTCGATGAGCGCATCCGCCACAATGTCTCCAATCCCTTCGATCGAGAGCAGCTCTTCTTTGTGCGCGGTACGCAACGCATCAAAAGATGGAAAGACGCGCGCCAGATCTATGGCTGTTTGTCGACCTACATGACGAATGCCGAGAGCGAGAATGAACCGTTCGAGTGAAATACGGCGATGCGATTGAATCTCCTCCACAAGTTTTTTCGCTGATATTTCTGCGAAACGTTCAAGCGTTTCTAGATCACCCACGGTCAGGGTAAATAGATCTGCCGGTTCACGGACAAGCCCTTCTTGAAGAAGTTGCTCCGTGATTTTGTCGCCGAGTCCTCGTATGTCGAATGCCTCACGAGCAACCGCATGAATGAGTCGCGCTGATTCTTGCGCATAGCATCCACGATTCACGCAAACAGTGGCAACTTCTCCTTGACGACGCTCGACGGACGCCCCGCAGATAGGACAAGCGAGAGGCATCACGAATCCTCGTTCGTTTCCCGTACGGAGCTTGACCAAAACCTGTATGATTTTAGGGATGATGTCCCCTGCTTTTTCGACGATCACGGTATCTCCAACCCGGAGGTCTAATCGATCGATTTCATCTTGATTGTGAAGTGATGCTCGCATCACGGTTGTTCCACCGAGTGAGACAGGGTCCATAATCGCGATGGGAGTCAGCGCTCCTGTACGCCCCACCGAAATCTGAATATCACGTACCACCGTTGTGCCTTGTTCTGCTGGAAACTTCCATGCAATCGCCCCGCGCGGTGTCTTGCCAACGACACCCAGTTCCTGGAAAAGACCATTCTTGTTCACGTTTACAACGACTCCGTCCGTCCAATATCCCAGTCGCGCTCGATCACGAATCAGCTCTTCGTGCAAGAGCTGTACCGCGTCCAGATCTCTACAAAAACGATTGCGCGGATTCTGCGGAATGCCGATAAGTTCGAGCAGACGATGTGCTTGGGCGTGTGTTGTGAGACCAAAATCGCCCAGGAGCGTATATCCAAAAAAAGAAAGACCCCTTGAGGCAGCGATGCGCGGATCTAATTGACGAATAGATCCTGCGGCGACATTGCGAGGGTTGGCGAATGGAGGCTCATCTCGTTCGATGAGTGCTGCATTTAAACGTTTAAACTGATGTTCGGGCATGTAGACCTCCCCGCGCACCTCGATCCGATCCTTGAAATTGGTCAAGACTTCCTGCACCCGTGATCCATCCATCCCACGCTCCGCATATTCTGCGAGAAACGCCTCGACCTCATCAAAACGAGGGCAGCGCAACCGCAACGGAATCGACTCAATGGTCTTGAGATTCTCCGTCACATCTTCCCCAATACGACCATCCCCACGCGTTGAACCCTCGATCAATACTCCCTCTTGATAAATAAGCGAAACAGCAAGTCCGTCCATCTTCACTTCTGCAAAAAAATCATAGAGCTGATTTGGAACAAACTTTCGCAAACGCTCAAGCCAAGCATCTACCTCTTCGCGAGAAAATGCATCTTCGATGGAGAGCATCGGCACAAGATGCGGTACTTTTGTAAATCCGGCCGAGGCAACCCCCGCGACACGCTGCGTCGGAGAGTCTGGCGTCACAAGCTCAGGATGAGATTGCTCTAATAAAAAGAGTTCGTGTTTGAGCGCATCAAGAGCTGCGGAAGAAATAGAAAGAGCGTCAAGCACGTGCTCTTCGTATCGATATTCATCAATCGCTTTACGAAGACTCGCGATACGCACACCAAGGTTTTGCATCGTCATACAAGAGATCTCATCCATGCCTCGATCATAGGTCCAGCCAACAGCGCCCAGAACGTACCAAGCGCAAGAAACGGCACAAACGGAATGTGTGTCCCGCGGCGAATAATTCCGAATATCCACAAAAGAAGCAACACGACGCCTCCACCAACGTAGGTCAGATAGAGGGCGACGCCGACCAGAGGCCATCCCAAAAACGCCCCCATCAACATCCCAAACCACGGATCGCCTTCCCCCATCGAACGTCCACGAGAGAGCCAAACCTGGGCACCAAGAAACAGTCCACCAAAGAGCACCCCCTCTGCAAGGGACACAGGAGAAAGGACCCCAGAAACAGCCCTCCATACAAGAGCGATGAACGTCCCAACCATGATTGGTTCCATCGGTACTATTTTCCAACGCAGATCAAAGATTGCCAGGACGAGAAAGAGTAATAGCATGAACGCCTCCAAAAGGAAGGCGGATCCAGAAGACGCGTCTACAAAAAAGGGATGACGAATATACGCCACAGATAAAAGGATCATCGCCGCGATCTCCACAAGAGGATATTGGATATGAATAGCTCGCTGACAAAACCCGCAACGTCCACGCAATACCAACCAGGAGATGATCGGCACGAGATGTTTTGTCTGTAATGGTGCGTCGCAGTGTACGCACCGTGAACGACCGAGCAGCGTCATCCCTTTACGTACCCGCAAAATCAGTACGTTTAAACATGAGCCGAGGATAGCTCCTACGAGGCAAATAAAAAGAATTTCCACAATCAGAGATCTTATTTTTCCTCATCCTTGTTGTCCATGGCTCCGTTAGAATGAGCATAGAACACATTTGCCTTCCCAAGCTCCGTCTGGCTTTCTGTTAAAAAACGAATGGAATACCCGTTTGCATTCCCTTTATATCGATAAAACTCCGAAACGTTGGGCCCCGTTGGCAACCGTTCAAGATAGATGGGTGGCTGCGCCCTGCTGCGTGGCTCGAATCCCCCTGCAGACAGGACCTCTGTGTTGCTTCCTGGTGCACCCAAACTCACCCCAGCACTGAGTGGATAGGTTGCTTTTTCAAGCCAATGTCTACTCAGTGCGGCAGAAATCGTCCCGACGTCTGATAACCGCTGCGCATCGCGCACACGTGCGCGAGCACTGTTTAAAGACAAAACGGCAAGCGTCGCTAAAAGACCAAAAATAGCGATGACAATCAAAACTTCAAGAATGGTGAATCCGGGCTTCAGACGTCGTGTAAACATACGATCGTGAGTATAGCATCTGCACGCCCGTCGACCAATTTATAGGCCCTTCTCTGGTACGAGACGACGTTTGATACATAGCACCACCTCCCGAGGATGATGTTGTCCTTTTAAGAAAAATTCGCACGCACCCAAATCAAGACATCGTTGAATATCTTCTCGTGAAGCGAGCTTTGACCACACCATAAGGGGAATGTGACGCGTGCGTGGATCCGCGCGAAGGACCGCTAACACCTCGAATCCATTCAGTGACGACAATCGCAATTCAAGCAGCACCGCGTCCGGCGAGTGGTCCACGACCTCTTCCATCAGATTCCGTGCATCCGTCATCGACACAAGCTCAGCTCCATGAGCGGCGAAAATACGCTTGACCCCTTCGGCGAAAAATCCGTCTCCATCTAGATGAATCACTTTCATAAGACTTGTTCCTAAATTATTTTATCGATCCAAACAATAGATGAGGTCCAGGCCGCTCCCTCTGGGAGCAAATGCCGCCTAAAGCACGTCACGGGAATGCCAACCTCCGATAATGGACGAAGCCATGCCATCTCTTCTTGTGATTGAATCACACATATTGTTCGCCCCATGAGCGCGGCATGCAACGCCTCTTCTTGTTCATGTTCGTGCTCGATGTGATAAAGGCATGGACTCTCATCTCCCGCTTGCCTATGCGTGCCTGGCTCCGCTTGAGGCCAACGGTCTGTCAGCATCTTTTTCGCCGAATCATCAGGCCGAATCACGACCTGCACCCCTCCCTTTGCTTGTCCAAATCGCCGCATGGCGTCTGACCACTCCAAAGGATGCGCTCCAGGAACATACGGAGATGTTGGATTCCACTCAATCATGTGACCGTGACTGGTAGAAACGGTCTTTCCATTCCATCCCTCCGGCATTTTTCGACGTAGTTGCAACATGAGTGAGGAGGTCACCGAACGTGCGTGCATCTTTTCGCCATCTACGAGAGCGATTCCTGATGTTGAAAGCGTTGTTTCCAAACGACGACGTAGTGTTCCGGCAGATGCCGATGCTCTTGTCTGTTTTTTTCGGACATCTGACCACAGCGTCACCGCAGGGACGAGCGTCATCTGAAGATGCTCAAGAGCCCCGTCGACCATCCTTAATGCCTCCGGAGAGGAAGGGTCGCAGAAAGCGACCAGAGCGCTTGTTGGATCACGATCAACCACAAAGGCGTTCACACGAGAAAGCGTCTCCAGATCAAGAACGCCGATGGAACGATCTGGCGTATCTTGTTTGCGTACAAAAGGAAGATCAAAAAGATGGGACAGCGCTTCCCCATACTGTTCCGGCGAGAGGAGTCCCGTGCCAATCAACGCCTGTTCAGGATGGAGTCCGTGCGCAACCATGATCTCCACCTTACAACGAACCCTTGGCGACACGAACCCCTCTGTCTGACACAGAGCCAGCAGGTCGGACACGACGTGCGGGTCGTGAAAAAAAGAGGTGAGCATTACTCGATGTCGCGCATCGCACATCCAATCGCCACGGCATATCTTGGACCCATTTCTTCTAAGGTTGGCCGCAGATCTAAAGGATAGACGATGCGTGCCCATGGATTACCGAGATAAGTATTGACGCTCATGTGCTGTGTTAAAAACTCCGGTAAACGGGGCAAGAGAGAGGAACCGCCTGTTAGAATGAGTTTCTCGATACGTCGAGGAGCGCCTCCCATAGCTTCATGCTGTGACTGATACAATCCAAAAGAATATTTTATTTCTTCTAAGATTGGCTTAATCAGCACGGCTAAAATCGGTGAGATGTCCCCCGCAGGAGCAAAAGATTGCATGGACTTAATATCTCGCTTCATGGATTCAGCCTGTTCGATGGGTAATCCAAGAGTCTTCGCAATGGTTTGTGTGATGGCGTTTCCCCCTGTTGCGATCGAGCGCGTCACAAAAGGAACCCCTTGTTCGACGATAATGACGTTTGTACGCAACATCCCCATATCGACGATCATAATCGTGGAACGATCTTTGCCGATCAACGATCGGATCTCTGCGAATGCCTCTGTTTCGAGGGAAATAAGCTCGAGCCCTGCTTGCTTAAAAATATCCACATACTTGTTAACCAACGTTTTTGGAGCCGCCGTCACCAACAACCGCGTAGAAGGCTTCACCCCCTCTTTTTTTTCGCTTTTTTCGATCACCTTGAAATCAATGGATACCTCTTCGATAGGCAATGGAATGAGCTTTTTTGCTTGCGCCGTGGCAAGCTCTCGCAGATCTTTTTCATCAATACTCGGAACGTTCAAAATCGAAGAAAATATGGCGGATATCGGGAGTGCTGTGATCACTTTCTTGGTGGTTGTCCGCGCCTTCGTCAGCATATTTTTTATCAATTCTGCGGCTCCGGCTGAATCGTTCAGAAGAGACTGGTCCATCGTGTCAGATGGCGCGTTGGCGTACGCATAGGTTGTGAGCCGTGCACGCCCTTTTTCGTTGCGTAACTCGACAAGCTTGACCCCACCAAACGCTACGTCAATCCCAAGATAGCTTGGATGTTTCTGCCCCGAGAACAAAGAAAACAGGCTCATAGAAATAGTAGAAATAGGATACCACACGATCACGATCGCCGTCTCTTTCTCTTTCCCCGGATGAGGCGAAAGAGGAATTTTTGTTGCCGAGGACTGTCCGAGGCATCCAAAGGCTAGATGATCTGCTGACGAGTTCCGCAGGCAACAAAAATTCCTCTTTTGCCTCACACGCCCCTTCCCTCGTCCATCGCACGATTTGCAAGGGCATCCGCCGCGGTATTCAGTTCACGTCTTACATGACGATATTGGACACGCTGTATCTGACGCTCAAGACGTTTTAATTCACGGAATCGCACCTGAAGCTCGATGTTCTTTACCCGATACTCTCCATTCGCTTGCTTGACTAAGAGCTCACTGTCCGCAAGGACTTCGACCTCGTGAGCTCCTAACGCCACCGCACGCTCAAGCCCCAAAATCGCTGCCAAATATTCTGCTTGATTATTGGTCATCCGTCCCAAAAACTTCGCATGTTCTTCGAGAATCTCTCCTGTGGTCGCGTCCTCAATGACGACACCAATACCAGAAGGTCCTGGATTCCCTCGAGATCCTCCATCCGTTCGTATTATGAGTTGCATACGATAAAATCTATGATACGGCACTCGGCTGTTCTTTGACCATTCCACTCATTCACCGCGACCGTATACACAAGATCTATGATGGTATGCGCTACAAGTTCTTTTGCCCGCTCCCCCTGCTTAAACCCAAGCGCTTTGACCCGCCTACCCCCTGAAACAGCAAGGGCAAGTCGTAGATGGTTTTTTGTTGCACCGATACAGTCGACCGCAACCACCCGTGCCTGTCGTGATACAAACATCGGTCGACGATTCCCCTCTCCAAACGGCGCGAGAGACTCTACCGTTTCTGCCCAGACCATATCCACCATCTCCAAAGACACGTCTGCTTCTATTTCAAGCGTCGGTACAAGGGCCGCATGTTGTAGCGCCTCGGTTGCATGAGCGATGAAGCGTTCTGCTAAAAGCGGCAGATCCTCTCCTTGCATGAGAGCAAACCCACAGGCTTGAACATGGCCACCAGCCCGACTCAAAATACCTTCACCCGCCGCACGAATCCCTTCTGTCACGTTGTAGGCTGAAATGGAACGTCCAGATCCAACCCACGCCCCCTCATGGCATCCTATGACCACAATTGGTCGCGCGAATCGCTCCAACAACCTCCCGGCCACAAGACCAACGAGCGCAGGCGACCATCGCTCATCCCACAGCACAAGAGCTCGTGGAGGATTTGCGACATCGTATCGAGAAGAAAGCTGGGCTTCCGCTTCGACCATCATGCGTTTTGTGACGTCTTGCCGTTCTCGATTACACCGTTCTAGATCTTTAGCAAGAGGAATAACCGCTTCCTCCGTCTCGGCAAGCATGAGCTTAAGAGCAAGCTCGGCATGATCCATCCTTCCCGCTGCATTGATGCGTGGACCAAGCCCAAACCCCACGGATTCCGTATCCAACGTTCCCATTTCAAGCGCAGCCTGTTTGATGAGCGCTCGTATCCCTACTCGTTTCGTTTTGTTCAATACGCGCAATCCGTATGTTTCTAGCACCCGATTCTCTCCAATGAGAGGCACCATGTCTGTCACGGTGGCGATCGCCACCAAATCAAGCAACCATTTTTCCCAACCGAGGGGAATCGAAATCCCTCGAGCACGAGCCGCGTCCAATAAAACGCAGGCAAACTTAAACGCCACTCCGACCGCGGCCAGTTGTGTAAATGGATACGTTTCTCCAGGAATACTTGGATGGATCAGATATCCGTCCGGCAACGTCTCACCAAATTGGTGATGGTCAACTACGATGGTATCGATCCCCTCTGTTTTTGCGAGGGCGATTTCAAGAACACAGGCAATCCCACAATCCACCGTCACAAGGAGCTTCGTTCCACGCGCTTTGAGCTTTGGTATCGTTTCGACACGCAAACCATACCCCTCTTTATCACGATGCGGGATGTAAAAATCCACACAAGATTCGTGTGATGTTTTGTCCACAGCATGCCGTTGCTTTTCTATTTCCCGCAACGTTGTGATAAGCACGGTCGAACCCGTTACCCCATCTGCATCATAATCTCCATGCACCGTGATGTGTTCACCCTGATCAAGCGCTCGAAATACGCGCTCAACCGCCGCGGGCATATGGCGAAATTGCGCGCCGTCATGCACATGCTTTTCCCATGATGGATGTAAAAAATCCTCCACCTTCTCCTTGGTACGCAATCCACGATTCCACAAAAGCTGTGCCAACGCAGGTGAAGCAACCTCTATCGTGTCACCAAAACCAACCGGAGCAGGCGCGGCAATCCTCCACTCTTTTGTCATAAAACGTGTGCTATCCTAGATGATTCTATCTTCGCACCTAGCTTCCAAATGTCCCAATAACAGGACCGACTAAAAACAAAACGGTCGCGAACACCATGAAGGCGGCGAAGATACGCATCACGACGAGTATATGCTTGCGTTTCATATCTTTACGATCGACGTAATACCTTGATAAAAGCCTCCGCCGGAATCTCAACGGCCCCTTTTCCGTGTTCCAGCATCCGTTTTTTGCCCTTCCGTTGCTTTTCTAACAGCTTAGATTTACGCGTCGCGTCTCCCCCAGACATTTTGGCTAACACATCCTTTCGAAAAGCCTGAATACGCTCTGACGCGATGATCTTGCTCCCCACAGCTGCTTGCAATTTTACCACAAACTGCTGACGCGGTAACTCCTCCTTAAGCGTTTCAACGATTTCCTTGCCACGTCGATACGCTTCGCTTTCATGTAGGAGCGTTGCAAGAGCCTCAAGCGGTTCTTCTGCGACCATAATATCAAGACGCACAATCTCTGACGCACGATAATCTAATAGTTCGTAGCTCAAAGAAGCATATCCCGCCGTCACCCCCTTGAGCTTGTCATAAAAATCTACAATCACCGAGGCAAGAGGCATGTGATAATGCAAAAGAGCGCGAGTAGTATCCAAATATTCTGTGTTTTTATAAACCCCTCGACGATCTTGGACCAGAGCCATCACATTGCCCATATATTCTTTTGGACACAAAATATCGACGACGACAAATGGCTCGCGTGTTTCCTGAATATTGGATGGATCTGGAAATGCGCCCGGCGCCTTAATAAGGAGCATTTGACCATTCGTCTTGGTGACCTCGTATCCCACAGAGGGCGTAGTGACGACCACATCCATCCCGAACTCACGTGATAAACGCTCTTGCACAATTTCAAGATGAAGCATCCCTAATAATCCACAACGAAATCCAAATCCGAGTGCCAAGGAATGCTCTGGTTCAAAGGTCAGTGCGGCATCGTTGAGCTTAAGCTTTAAAATCGCATCACGTAACTTCTCATATTCACTGCCATCGATCGGAAACACCCCCGCATAGACCATTGGTCGCACCTCCTTGTATCCAGGCAGCGGCAAAACATTTGCATCCGGTATGGTGATCGTATCCCCAACGCGTACCCCAGTGATATCTTTGAGGCCCGTCACGATGTACCCAATTTCACCTGCCTCCATACGGCCCGTTGCGATATGATCCGGCTTCATATATCCGAGCTCGAGAACCTGGCCCTGAGTATCAGTGGCAATAAAATGCACCGTGGATTGCTTTATCAGCGAACCGTCTACACAGCGAACATACGCAACCACTCCTTGATAATCGTTGTACTTTGAATCAAAGATAATAGCTCGAAAAGGCGCGTCTCTGTCCCCTGTGGGGGGTGGAACATCCCGCACCACACGTTCCAGAATGAGATCAACGCCCGCTCCTGTTTTCCCAGAAGCGCACATAATATCTTCTCGCTTACATCCAATCAGATGCATGAGCTCAGAGGCACGTCTCTCAACATCAGCATTTGGCAGATCAATTTTATTCAGGACAGGAATGATGACAAGATTTTGCTCCATCGCCAGATATAAGTTGGCAATTGTTTGTGCTTGAACACCTTGCGTGGAATCCACGAGGAGCACGGCTCCTTCGACCGCCGCGAGCGAGCGAGAGACTTCATAGGTGAAGTCCACATGTCCTGGTGTGTCGATGAGATTCAGCTCATGTATTTTCCCATCTTTCGCCGTGTAGGACATGCGGGCCGGCTGAAGCTTGATCGTGATCCCCCGTTCACGCTCAATATCCATGGTGTCGAGCAATTGCTCTTTCATTTTACGTTTTTCAATCGTGCCGGTGATTTCCAATAATCGATCGGACAGAGTCGATTTTCCATGGTCAATATGGGCGATGATGCAGAAATTACGAATGCGAGCTTGATCCATGGGCCGTACAATGCCGAAAAACCGCGGGGTACGCAAGACGTATTCGCGGTTTTTATACAGCTTATTTTGCTTATGGGTTTTGTCTGCGTGTCTCTACAGCGGCTTTGGCATTGAGTTTATATTGCTCGCGCGCTTGCTTCTCGGCGGTATGACGAACTTCCTGGGCCTGTTTCAGACTCACGTGATATGCATCCATGGCAGCGCGAATCGCTATATGAGATGTTTTTTCCGCACTCACAACAGCATCATGGAATGCTCTCATAGCTACCCCTTGTTGCTCTTGATTCGCTGATGTGGGCGTGGCTTTCCATGCGGCCTGAGCCGCGTCCACAGACGCACGGCGTACAGCGATAGCCGCATCAACCGCTACACGACGAGTCGTGAGGGCCCGATCTTGAGATCCACGAAACGCCTGCAATGCTTGATCCAAAACATTTCGACGGTTCTGAATGGCGATGCTCATGCTGGCCCGATATCGTTCAACCGTCTGACGTTGTACCTCCGTTTTACCCATTTTTGCATCACGTGATGCTTCACGTTGCATACGAGCTGCGTCTGCTTCCGCGCGGCGAGTCTCAAAACGCGTATCTGTTTGTATACGGCGTTCCGCCATACGAGCATCTTGGTCGCTGCGAGCACGCTCGCGACGCAAATCGGTATCAAGACGTACACGCACTCTCCGAGCCTCTCGTTCTGTGACGTCTGTATGTAATTCTGCGGCAACGGAAAAAGGCGCCAATCCAAGCAAAGGAGAGGCTTCTTCAGCGAGAACAGCAACGGGAGCCATGCATGCACTTACCAACATGAACGCGGTCGTAACAGACGTGAATGTTTTGTTCATAAAATATGAATACAGGAATTAAGAGAGAAGGCCTTCAAGCGAGCTCTATACAAACATACCAGTGGGGGAGGAAAATGTAACAGAGAACGCAGATCTACATACCAACAGCGTTGCTTTCCGTTGTATCAACGTGTGTAACGTCTTGCAGTCGTTGCCGCCATTTCCGATGAAACACCTCTGTGATGGCTTCCCATTCTGCAAGCCGCAAGGCATGAGCCGTACCACCATACACAAGGAGACAGGTGAGCCCCGAAGCACCTCCCTGTAGGGCGACTTGCCAGGTGAGTCGCAGCGGGAAGATCGTTCCTACCCCCTGTCGTACAGCGTATCCAACAACAAGGCTGGCCCCGAGGGCAACAAGCATCTTCCAGCCGCCGGGCCACAACGGTGCACGCTCGATGAGCCCTCGTCGTCGTAAAAACCACGCAAGCCCCACTCCTTGCACGATAGCGGCAAGAGAAAAGGCCATCGCAAGACCCGTGACTCCGTATTGCGCTCGAAAAAAGAGGGCCGCGCTCACGTTCACCAGCTCCGCACACACACCCACGCCAAGGGGGATCCAAGTGTTTTTGTAGGCATACCAGACGCGAGCCAAAAGTGGCACAAGCGCTTGAGCCGGTAGTGAAATGGCGAACCAACCCACAAGCGCCGCGGTCCGAATCGTATCATCCCAATCAAACGCTCCCTGACCAAGCAACAAACGCACCACCTGGGCACGCAACAGCATCAACCACGCTGCCATCGGCACCACAAGCACCAGCACCTGTCGAGCCAGGGTCATGACGAGACGAGTGGCTTCTTGGGTGTCACGCACGGTCGCCGCTCGCGATAATGCCGGAAGAGCAGCGACGGCAAACGAGATTCCCACAAGACCGAGCGGGACACTTTGCACATTATTTGCAAACACAAGAACGGACACCGACCCGTCAGAAAGAGAGGAGGCAAAACCCAAAAGAACGATCAAATTCAGCTGTGTCATAGCCAGGCCGATGGTACGCGGGCCCATGAGGGCTACCATGTGCCGAAGACGTGGCTCACGAAACAGGGGCTTGTCCACTATCAGAGCTTTTGCCTGCAAGACAGCGCGTGTCTGAGCAAAAAGATGAAAACATGCACCAAAAATCACGCCAAACGCGACACCGCGGATCCCCCAAAAAGGCGCAAGGCACAGGATGCCAAAAATGATACCGACATTGTAAAGCATGGGCGCTATTGCGAACGCAATAAATCTGTTCGTGGCCTGTAAGACGCCTCCCATCACGGCCGACAGTCCTAGTAGCAAGGGGGAAAGCGCCATGATCCGTGTGAGCATAATCGTTTCTGAAACCTGTGCTTCAGAAAAACCAGAAACCGTCCACGGAACAATCACCCCAGCTCCCACGATGAGGAGCAAAGAAACACTCATCATGACATATGCCGTGAGTGAGAGGACACGACCAGAAAAGCGGGCCGCCGAGGCCTGCCCTTCTTGCTCAAGGCACTCAGTGAGTACCGGAATGAATCCGGCCGAGAGCGCTCCAACGATCAATAAATTATACAAAGCATCCGGCCAACGAAAAGCGGCATAATATGCGTCGAGTATAGGCCCCGCACCAAAATGAGACGCAAGCAATCGATCACGCAATAAGCCGACAAAGCGAGACAGAAGAGCCGCAACGCCAAGAAGCGCTGCGGCCGATGTGACATGCTCGGTTTGACGATGAAACAGACGCGAGAAGAAACGAAACATGCAAATTAAAATGCAAAAGGATCATCCGGAAGGATAAGATGCGCAAAAATCTGATCCCCTTCTGTCACAAGCACGATTGGGGCAAGCATCGTACCCATCGGCGCCTGTCCTTGGATGGCGGCCCCCGTGGATGGATCAAACTCCGCTTCGTGCCACCGACAACGAAATGTAGGAACTCCTTGGATCTGCTTGAGTTCAACCGGTCCACCCATATGCGTACACTTATTCACAAAAGCCTTTAGTGTGCCTCTGTCATTGTAGAGAATCCCCTCTGCCACCCCAAAACGAAACGACTTTGTGCGGCCAATCGGCACCTCTCCAACACGAGCGACGAGTATTTTACGAGTGAGAGCCATACACGTCCATCTATGAAGTATGATGACGAATCATATCTGCAACGATCATCTCTGTCTCGTCTGGATAGTCTACCCTGATCACAGCATCGTTGGTAAGCCAAGACTCGACACGCTCGCTAAAATCCGGACCTATCTCTTCTAGAACGGCAACCCCCATGCGTCGAAGTGCCTCTGCATTACAGGCCTGTTCATACTGACCTCGCATGGGAACAACCAATAACTTCTTACCTAAAAACAACGTTTCTGCAGACGTTTCAAACCCTCCTGCGGTGATCACACCGAGCGCACCCTCTACACTCTCTAAAAAGGCATTTGTCTCGACAGGACGAACATGAATACGGCCGTCTATGTAGGCTGTTCGTGTATGTTTCGAAAAAACATGCCATTCAACATCACGGATTCTTCGAAACGCGAGGATACATTCACGCTCATCATGTGCGGGAAGATACACCGTGACATGTCGACCAGCGTATGGTGTCAAACGACGCACTTCCTCACGAATAATCGGTGTGTGAATAAAGCTGTCGTAACGCTCAAAATGAAACCCAATAGAAACGGTTCCAGGAGCAAAATGACGCAACACAAGCTCCATAAGATGCGGTCCACCGGGAGGACGAGGTGTTTTTTGAGACAAGAAAGCCGCCTGATTGCTCATCGCCACACACGGGATATGATGCAACTGTGCGGCCCACGCGGTGAGTGGTTCAAAATCATTTACGACAAGATCGTAACGCTGGATAGGAAACGTGCCGAGTTCTTTTATAAATCGCGCGAGATGCAAACTACGGAAGGTGCGTCCATAGTCTATCCCGCCTCGTTTCCCAAAGAAAAAGCCTAATCCATCATGCATATATGTCCACGGCTCGCCCAATCCAACCTCGGAGTGACGTCCGCTGACTAACGTATCGACCTCTCCGTGGTGTCGCAGACAGCGCAAAATATCTCGCGCACGACTGATATGCCCGTTTCCCGTTCCTTGCACCGCCAACAAGATGCGCATGAACTTTTATCCTTGTAAAATGACGAAACTCGCAATACCAGCCGCAACAGCAACATTCATCGATTCTTTCATCCCTCGTTGAGAAATTTTAATGGAACCGCTCACTTCCGCTAGCAAGGACGGAGGAATTCCCGTCGTTTCTGTCCCAAGAAGGATGGCCACACAAGGGGGAGGAATAAACGTTGCAAGATCAATGGCGTCTTTTGTAAGTTCCAGCGCGTAGATGGAAACATGCTTCTCCCGTAAACGCAGAAATACCTCCATGACGTCCGTCACCTTTTCATAAGAAACCATCCGCTCCGCTCCTAACGCAACTTTTGCAATCTTCTCATCTGGTGGACTTGGTGTATAGCCCGTTAACCAAAGCGTATGGACTCCCAAAGAATCTGCCGTACGAAACAAGGACCCCACATTTTCTCGTGAACGAATATTATGGGCAATAAGATGAAGTTCTGGCATGGGTTCCATGTAGCACGTGGTAGATATACTGTCACCCACTTCAGAACCTAGACCGATTACTCGTTTACGGCTACGCTCGGGAAATGAAATTTGGCGATCACATCGAAGGAACAATAGAAGATGTCGATCACAAGGGTCGTGGTGTTTTTACCTACCATCTCCCCCATGATCAAAAAGAGACCCGCTCTGTTGCTATTCCGTTTGCCATGCCAGGCGATGTAGTCGACGCAACATTTTCCAAGCGCGACCAAGGAACGTGGATCGGTAAGCTGGCTGGCATAAAAAGCCCGTCGTCGAATCGTGTCGCCGCCCCCTGCCCTCACGCCGGGGTCTGCGGAGGATGTTTATGGCAACACATGAACTACGAGGCCCAACTTGCTCTCAAAACGCAGAAGATCAACCAAGCATTTACCGAAGCGGGACACGTTGAACGCATAGACGGGGTCACACCATCCGTCGATACACTCAACTATCGCAATCGGATGGATTATGTGATCGGATGGCAAGGAGAGCTTGGACTCAAGGAATACGGAAGCTGGAACCGCTATCTTGATCTCACGACCTGCTTGTTACTGGACGAGGAATCTCCAAAGATTTTACAGTACATGCGTGACTGGATGAAAGCGTTTACCCTTGCGCCTTGGGATGCGCGAACACACACAGGACTGATACGCTACTGCGTGATGCGTCTTGGCCGAAACACCCAGGAACGAATGGTGACCGTGATCGTCAAAGAGGCGAAGGCAATTTCGAGCGAGGCGCGTGTACGTTTGGTAGAGCTCCTCTCCCCGCTCGCCACGTCTATCTATCTTGGTGAGAACCCTGAGATCACAGACGTCTCTCTCGCCAAGACACTGACACTCCTTCATGGAAATGAGTTTCTCCGCGAAGAGGTAAACGGCTTAGTGTATCTTGTTCATCCAAACTCATTTTTTCAAACCAATACACGCATGGCCGCTGCGCTTCAGGATACCGTCCTCAAGCACCTTGGGGGAGCAAAAAACATTCTCGATCTCTACTGCGGCTCTGGATTTTTTGGGATCGCTTGCGCGAAACAAGGCATAACCGTCTACGGTCACGAACTTGACGCGCACGCCATTGAACTCGCAAAACGGAACGCCGAACTCAATCAAGTAGAGGATCACACGACCTTCGTCGCTGGTCCAACCGAAGATCTTTCTTGGAACACCCTGCGTCCCGATGCCGTCATCGTGGACCCTCCACGCTCTGGACTTCATCCTCGTGCTCTAGAAACGCTTCTCAAAGAACGTCCGCCCGTTATCGTGTATGTCTCTTGTAACTATCGACGATTGATGGAAGAACTCACGCAGCTCAAAACGGTATACCGTATAGAAGCAATTGAAGCCCTCGACCTCTTTCCACAAACGCCGCATGTAGAGCTCGTCGTAACGCTGGTTCGTGTGTAACATACTTTTTATGATCCCCTCTAAAAAATCTGGCTTCGTGACCCTCGTCGGCCGATCCAACGTAGGCAAGTCTACTCTCCTCAATACATTGATTGGGACAAAAGTTGCGATCGTCACCCCGAAGGCACAAACAACCCGCACTCCTGTCCGCGGTATTTTGAGTGAAGCACGTGGGCAACTAGTCTTTGTGGACACACCAGGCGTATTTCTGGGAAAAAAAGATGTGTTGTCTCAACACCTCAACACCCTTGTTTCAGAGCAATTGGAAGGGATAGATGCCATCGTCTACGTCATGGATCCGGCGCGTGAAGCAGGGCCAGAAGAAGAAAAAATCCAACAGATGTTGCGTGCACTCTCAACCCCGATCATCCTCGTCATAAACAAAGCAGACCTCGGAGACCATCAACGACCACATGTAAACACCGCACGAAATACGGACGTTGGACAGGTAAATACCTTAGAAATTTCTGCCTTACGAGGCACGGATGTGAACCGGTTGATCGATGAGTTGTTCACGATCGTTCCAAACGGTGAAGCGCACTACCCAGTTGAGCAACGGACAGATTTTACCCATCCACGCTGGCTTGCTGAGCTTATTCGTGAAAAATGCTTTCTCCTTTTACGTGAAGAGGTCCCCTACTCCATCCACGTCGAGGTAAACGAACTTGAGGAACGATCGGCTGAGCTCATCTATGCATCCGCGAACGTGTTTACCTCTGACGAGCGATATAAACGCATGGTGATCGGCAAAGGAGGGAGTATGCTCAAAACAATTGGCAGCGCCGTTCGAGAAGAGTGGGAGGCTGGAAGCAATCGCAAACTCTACCTCGAACTACATGTCGAAGTGGATCCAAAATGGATGATGCGTGTGACCCGACAAACGTGACCAACTATTTTACACCCAAGACAAAACTGAGTTGTACGGCGTGATCCTTGATGGTTGGAGACCCTATCCCGAAGCTTGCGAGATCGATCGTTGTTTGTCCACGGAGCTCCTTGCCGACACGAGCGTACGAAACACGAAGCTCTTGCATGATCCCGCGCCATGTAAGGTTGCCAACCATTCTCATGCCCCCTTCATCGTCCTTCGCGAGTTGCGTAATGAGAAATACCGCTTGAGGAAACCGCGTGACGTCGAGAATGCGCTCCGATCGCAACTCCTCATCCACCGCTTTATTCCCAGTAGCAAAGCTCCCAAGATCCACAACAATAGATCCACCCTTTACAAGGCGCATGTCAACAAAAAGGTCCGCCGTCACATGTTCAAATCGTCCTTCGAATGCTCCCGCGAACGTAGTCCCTGTCACACGAAGCGATGCAACGGTTCCGTTGAGGGCCTCTTTTGCCACTCCTGTCACCGTGGTCGTCGCTCCTTGAAGTTCAAGGTGGACATTTCGAACGTTCATTGCTCGGAATGGAGGGACTTTTTTCATCAGTGGCTGCGTAGATTCTTCTGCATGATCGGAAGCGGGCGGCGGAAGAGTGCTATAAAATACGTAGCCACCGATACCAAACATCAGGAAGACCAAGAGGAGAAGTTTTGCATGACCAGGATTCATAAAAATGCCGGTTTTACCTTGCGAGCATGATCCGTCGCACTTCGTAGCCAAAAAGCTTGTTCCAATCGATCGATCCTTGAACGGCGCTCGTGATCCCCGGAAACACGGGATTTACGCTCGCCTTGAGGACAAGAGGGTTTTGTGGATTTGCCAAAATAACTAACTCGCCAAAGGCGTTTTTTGCTTTCCATGCTTTGATGGTTTGCGAATGTCCATTGATAATAATTGGCCAATCAATCGTCGCGGCTTCACGCACGAGCTCCGAGGGATCATGCGTTTCTGCCGCCTTAGCCTCCTCGCTTCGTAAGCGTCGCACCGCATCTGCCCATTCTTTGGAAGAATTCAATAGATCCGCCGCGGCCTGTGTAGTGAGATCAAAATACACATGCGTCGAAGACCCGTTCACTATTTCACGGTAGGCACGCTCCGAGAGCCAGATTCCACTTCGTGCCCCTCCCAAAGAACGTGAACCAGCCGTCCAATAGGCCGGCAACGCCAATGTTTGAGTGCCCACAAGATCTATGTCGCTTACAGAACCATGCGCGGTCACCGTTTCCATCTGCACAAGAGGAGGGGGTGGATAGACATCACCACGCGTCCGGTTTGTGATGAGCCTTTCATATTCTATACGTGCTTTTGCAGATGGTTCTGTTTCTTGTTCCGTTTGCGCATTCCAAGATACAGACGCCTGCACAGAGGGCTGGAAGGCCTCAATTGTGACCGAGCGTTCTCCAAGCTGCCCCTTCCAAAGGGCGGAAGGTAGCCCGCCAAGACCAAAAAACGTCTGGCCAATTTCAAGGGTGTCTCCATGCGCAAACAGTATCTGCTCCGCAAGCATATCCGACGATGCAGGGTCTGATGATGTTTTTGTGATGAGCGGGTTACAACCCAGACCAAAAAAAAGCAGGCAAGAGGCGAGCACCGAGACACTCGCCCCTCGCAACGAACGTAGGAACATACCACTCTATTCTACGAAAAATGTACCAAAATGAAAAGAGCTCCATCCAGAGGGAGAAGCTCGCAAGAGACGCGGCGCAAGGAGCACAACAAGGAACACTTACTTCTGTGTAATGTGTTTGCCTACAACGGGAGCGGCACGGGGCTTGAGAGCATGATCATCACGAGAATCATACGATTTACGATTCTTCCGTTTGGTAACGAACGAGGGAACGCAATCTCCTGCGCCATGGGCATCCGACCAGAAGATGTTGATCTCGATTTTATCACAATCCGGAACGAACATAATGATAGGAACACGCGCCCATCCTTCTTCAGAATTGAACACCTCGTACCCCGGAATCCACACAGATGGTACGTGCACATGGCCCATGCTTTTGACCCATTCTGGGTGCAGCGCAGCCGCGGCCAAAATGCCAGCACTCGGAGGGGATTCGGCCACAGAACGCATCTCTGCGGATGCTCTGTTTCGATGCAAGCCAACATCAATGACCTCCCAACGCAGTCCTGGACGATGTCTTCCGCCCTGATACAGCCTCAGATGATCCTTGTCCGTTCTATGACACATCGTGGAACCGTGCTTTTGTTCAGCCATGGCTCGCGCCACGAGCTCTCGAAATGTCCGTTCCATCCCCGTCATGACGAGCTCATGATTCTCCCGTATATCCGTAAGATACGGCACGAGAACCACGGCTACAAGCTCTTCTTCTGGCCAGACGGGAATGGTGCGCCCCGCTTCTGCGAAAAACTCTGCGGGAATGTTCCACCCGTATTGCTGATTCCACTGCTGTATTTTCCGTATCTGGTGTTCTGGGGTCGTAAACATCCCGTGTATGCGACCAAAGGATGGATGCGATACCAACCCACGATAGATCGCTCGAGCGAGGGCGTTCTCCTCGCCATCATGATTGATCTCACGAACGAGTTCCGCATTAAACCCCGCGCGACCAAGACGACGTAAAAACTCCAGGATCTGCACATGCGTTAAGCCAGAAAGAGCCTTGCTTGTCATGAGACGCCTCCTCAATTGACTGTCTGTGCAGGAAAATGATCATAAAAGATGGCACGCGTCAAATAAAAAGAGCCCATCCAAGATAGGCTCTCCAGAAAAAAGGACAGAAATCAGTGGGAGCGATCACTTACGCATGATACGTCCGTTATGAGAGGTGCGAGAAGAAGCGGAGGATTTGGGGCTCACTGATGTCTTCTTGCGTGAATCGTTGGTTGTGCGCCCTGTGCGAGCGCCAGGAGAGAAGAACGTGGGAACAGCCGTCCCTCCCCAGTGCGCACTCGCCCAGTAGCACGTGATTTCAGCGATGCCGTACCTGGCATCAAATTCAATCAGTGGAGCGCGTCCCCACAGACCTTCTGTCGGCACGTTGTACTGATATCCAGTGAACCAGACAAACGGGATAGGCCCTTCATGCGACATGCTTCTTACCCACTCTGGATGAAGGGCCGCCGCAGCAAGCACCCCAGCACCTGGAGGAGGCTCCACAGGGGAGTGATGCACATCTTGAATCGCCTTGCCTGGGTGAGAACCGAGATCGATTACCTCCCAAAACAGTCCAGGACGATGTCTTCCGCTTGGATACAGACGCAAATGGTTTGCGTCTGTGCTGTTGCACATCGTTCTCGCCTCTTTGTGCCCTGCCATGAATCGCGCAGACAGCTCTCGAAATGTCCGTTCCATCCCCGTCATGACGAGCTCATGATTCTCCCGTATATCCGTAAGATACGGCACGAGAACCACGGCTACGAGCTTTTCTTCAGGCCAGGCGGGGATGGTACGCGCCGCTTCCGCGAAAGACTCTGGGGGAATGTTCCACCCAAATTCTTGGCTCCACTGTCGAATGGTCCGGATCTGCCGCTCCGGAGTCCGAAATAGATCGTGTACGAAAGCGAACGAGGGGTTCTGGACCAATCCACAGTACATGGCTCGTGCGAGCTCATCCCCGTCGCTCTGAATCACCTCGTGAATCAGTTCTGCGTTGAATCCTGCCCGACCAAGCCGACGCATGAATTCGGCGATCTCCTGCTTTGTCAAGATAGAAAGTGCGCTATTCGCCATGAGACCTCTCCTTTGTTGAATGCCTCGCAGAGAAATCATCATACATGCAGGACATCGTCAATAAGCCTGATATGCATATTGTTCATTTTTTCTTTTTACGTTACGCTTTCTTTGTTCGATACGTATCTACCACGGAATTATGAGGAGGTCACCATGAGTTTTGAAGACGTGTACGCAAGAGGCTATCGGCGGATTGTACTGCTCGATCAGGAGCACACAGAAAGCGCGAGTCAAAAGGACGATTACTACAAAGAGAGCTATCTCGCCCTAGATAGAGATGAGATGCCAAGAAGAGTCCTGGTCACCGCTCATCATTCTATTTTTCGTCCACGCACCGCCGACGTCACAGATTGTGGGCCCGTCTCGTACGAAGAGTACAACCGTCTCGCGGTCACAGAGAACATTCTTGATAGTCCTCGGTGGTCACAGAAACAGGCTGATGCACGGGATCTGCTCGCACGACAAAAAGCCCTTCTCAAAGAAGTGACCCCCATCTGCCCTTCGTGCAATCGCCCACTCGTCCTTCGACAAAACAGAAAACAAAAAAACTGGTTCTTTGGATGCGACCGATATCCTGACTGCGACTACACCGTCTCCATCTTTCATAATACGCTACGACGTCTGCAGCAGGCAGGCCTCATCACATAAGAACGCCTGACCTGAGCACGTCTTAAAACGGCTCTTTTTCTTTTTCGTGGACACGTGCTCGACCATAGCGTATAGAATAAACACTATGCCTCACGAAATAAAACCCCTGCCCTTTAGCGGCGGATTAGATGGAATCTCCGAGAAAACGCTCGCCATCCATCACGACAAGCTCTACGCAGGATACGTCGCAAAGAAAAAAGAAATCGAGGAAAAGCTCGCACTTCTTTCACACGGTGGCGATGTTGCAAGTGCCAATCAATCTTATTCAGAACTTCGTGCACTCAAAGACGGCGAAACGTTTGCCGTGAACGGCGTATATCTCCACGAATGGTACTTCGATGTTTTGGGTGGCGATGGAAAACCAACGGGGGCTCTTCTGCAGGCGCTCGTAGCCGAACATGATTCGCTCGAAAACTTTACCGCCTACTTTTCCGCTTGTGGGATGGCTGCACGAGGTTGGGTGGTGCTCTGCTTTGATACACACGATGAAACCCTCCGAACCTATACCGCCGATACACATAATCAAGGTGGCATTTGGGGATGTCTTCCTGTCCTCGTCCTTGACGTGTACGAACATGCTTATTTTATGGATTTCGGCTCTGATCGCAAGGCCTATATCGCCGAATGGTGGAAACATCTCGATTGGGCAAAAGCAAGTGCTCTGTACGAACAGGCTAAAAAATAACCTCTCACTTCTATGATCCGAGTCGGCACATCCGCCCCTCTTTTTTCCAACGTCACCGCCTACCATCAGGGCCAATTTACAAAAATAAACCTCTCTGATTACAGAGGCAAGTGGCTCGTATTCTTTTTCTATCCTCGTGATTTCACCTTTATTTGTCCAACAGAATTAAAGGGATTCTCGCAACATGCGAGCGAGTTTGCCGCTCTCAACAGCGAGGTGCTCGCTGCATCGACCGATTCTGAATGGAGTCACAAAGCGTGGTTTGAGCGTGATTTACCAGAGGTAAGCTACCCCATCCTTGCGGACAACACCCACAGCATATCTCAAGACTATCAAGTGTGGAACGAACAGGATGGACTTGCCGAACGTGGACTCTTCGTGATTGATCCAGAGGGCATCGTCAAATACTCCCTTGTGAGTTCAGGCTCTGTTGGCCGTTCTGTAAAAGAAGTCCTTCGCGTTCTTCAAGCACTTCAAAGCGGAGACCTCTGTCCCATGGAATGGGTGCCCGGGGAGAAAACGCTAGGAAAAGCCTAATAGGCGACCAAAATCCTAGGCCGTAATGGCCTGCTTTTGGTGTTGAAGGACGTCTTCAAGCGCTTGTTTATTCCAGCCAACAATAATTTGTCCGCCAACATCCACAACAGGCACCCCCATTTGCCCAGAAATCTTCACCATTTCTTTGGCGGCTTCGCCGTTCGCGGCCACATCGATGTCTTCAAATGAGAGCTTCTGTTCGCGTAAATAATCTTTTACCAATTTGCAGTATGGACACGTTGGGGTGGAATAGACTTTAATCTTCATAAAAAGTTCAAACGAACAAAACTACCGTAGAGTATACCATACTCACTCATCGTCAGATGAGTCTTGCCTGTGTATATCCTATCCTATCGACTGGAGATAGCGCAGTAACGTTCGTACGCCGTAACCTGTGGCGCCAAAGGGCAGATCGGGACGCGTCTCCTTTTCTGCATAGGCCGGCCCAGCGATATCAAGATGCGCCCATGATGTTTTTCCAACAAAATGCTGCAAGAAGAGTCCAGCCGTTATCGCCCCTCCCGAACGCCCACCAATGTTTTTGATATCCGCCACTTTTGATTTTATGAGTTCTCCATAAGGTGCGTGCAATGGCAACCGCCACAAACCTTCCCCCGCCGTGTGCGCAGCTTTCAATAATTGCTCTGCAAGTTTTTCATCAGTCGTCATAAGACCAGACAACTCATCACCCAACGCCACAACACACGCTCCAGTAAGTGTTGCAAGATCGATGATGACGTCTGGAACAAAGGTGTTCGCATAGGAAAGAGCATCTGCGAGTGTCACTCGACCTTCTGCGTCCGTGTTCAGAACCTCGATCGTCACACCGTTCATCGCTTTCACCACATCTCCTGGACGATAGGCTTTTCCCGAAGGCATGTTTTCGACGGCTAAAAATATTCCATGCACCCCCCCTTGGAGATTC
>OBEQ010780859.1_pt1 | contig 78691 bp, 71 predicted proteins | sample 1670901 | NCBI WGS metagenome assembly OBEQ01 (sample SAMEA104232315, study PRJEB22302) | groundwater metagenome | biome: forest; feature: aquifer; material: groundwater | place: USA | collected 2011-08-07 | depth 5.4 m | reverse complement strand
TTATAAGTTGAAGATAGAATTGCAAGGATTGAAAAAGCTGGAATCAAATGAAAATAATCAAAACGTGGAATAGTAAATAAAAGTAAAAATATGCTGAAGAACAATAATATTTTTGGCGATTTTTTGTTTTTAAATAATGGCAAAAATATTAAGAAAATTAAAAGCGTAATAAAGAGCTGTTTTAAATTTGGAAGCAAAATATAACCAGGTAAGTTCGAAGATTTTATGAATGGGAAATAGATTGCCCAATAGATGAAATCTTGCTCAGTACTTTTTGATTTGAAGTAGAATAATTGGATTAAAAACAAAATCAGAAATGGAAGAAACAACAATAAAATCCTTTGTAATTTTTTTGAAATTTGATCGTGATTTTTAACAAATAAAATTAAAACGTAAGAAATGAACAGCCAGATTACCTGCTGTTTAATAAAAAATGCAATTGCAAGAATAGTAAATGATATAGCGAGTTTTTGAATATCTTTGTTTTTATAGTTGGAGTAAAAAAAATAAATAGAAATAATAATTAGCGGAGTTTGGACTAAATCGAACCATAAACCATTAATTGCAAGTGACAAAGAAAATACTACGAAAAATAAAGTTGCAAAAATTGATCTTTTAAAGCTTTTTGAAATAATTAGTGAAAATTTAAATATTAAAAGATCAATAAATAAAATAGTTGCCCAAGTAAACAATTGATAAGGCAATGGTTGATATCCAAAATGCATGGAGAAAAATCTCAAGAATTGAATAAAAAGTGGTGTGTAAGGATTAATAATGTCGCGGTAGAGTAAAAATTTGTTGTTTAGCAAATAGGGGTAGACAACCATTTCCGGCCAAAGAGTAAACAGAGTGTTTACCAATAAAAAAAAGTGTAAAAGTAGAACTATGACCAATACTAAAGATGTTTTTAGGTATTTCATCTTGGATTATACAAATTAAAAATTCTGCGTCTTGTTTCTTTGATTGGAGTTTGTACAATCGATGCAGCTAGTTCTAAAGCGCTGCGTTTCCTCCATGGATTATCTACAATACTTGGTGCTTTTTTAAAAAAAGCTTGAGGATAAATAAAATTTTTGCCAACACTCGTTCCTAATTCCTGTTTATTTTTGTATAGACGATTCAATACCGTTTTGTCCGCTTTTCTATTTGTTGAACGAACTAAGTAAGTTGTATGATAGTAACGATTGTTTAGAAAGATCAAATGCTTTAATCCATAATTCTGAATCGGTGTAAATTCTGAATCGCAATATGCTTCGAGTGGATAATTACCTGTAATATTTAACCCTGGTGTCGATGTTTTAATAATTCTTAAATTTGCCCAACCAATATAGTCTTTTGGCGCATAAGGCCAATGATAGAGTGCTGATTCGGGGTGAAGGTGATAAACATCACCAATAAAATTCCAGGCGCGAATCACAACCCCCCAATCTTCACTATTGGCAGTTTTTAATTTTTGAACTAATTCTTTTTTTGCCGATTCAGACCAAATTTCATCGCCATCTAAAATTAAAAACCATTCTGTTTTTGTTCTCTTCAATTGCTGACGTCTGAGACTGACTAAACCTTTTGAATCTACTGATCCTTTTTCTTCAAACTTTATTTTTTTGTCTCTGAAGGTTTTTATTATTTCAACTGTTTTATCTGTAGAGCCAGTATCGTAAATTAAAATTTCTTGAGCAATATTGCGAATAGATTCTATTGCATACCAAATCCATTTTTCTTCATTTTTAACAATGCAATGAACCGTGATTTTGGGAATCATACTTTTTTAAACTTCAGAAAAACATATGCACTCATAAGAGTTAAGGCTAAAAATTCACTTAAGGAGAACGCCCAAGCGGCGCCAACTGCCTGGTCTTGTGGGACAAACAAAAGCAGCATTGCCAAAAAAGAACCTGTGTGAATGCAAGTTATTAGAAAAGTGATCTGTGACTTGCCAAAATAATAAAGTATTAATGAAGTAGGAATGGTTGCAGCAAAGAAGAAAATAAATCCAGCAGACAAAATCTGCATAATGATAATTGAGGATCGATATTGATCTCCTAAAACTAGTTTGGTGACTGGTGTTGCAAGTAAAATTAAAAAAACCAAGCCAATTGCAAAAAATATAACAAACGCCGTCGATTTTTTGGCAAAATCAATAGCTTTCTTGTCTGTATCGAACGACGAAAACCTAGACGCCAAAACTCTAGTAAAATTGCCGCCAAATTGATAAGAAAAAGTTAGGAGTTTAAATGGCGCTGCATAAATCCCTGTTTGAATTGGGCCTGCAAGTTTAAGCAGCAGATAATTGTCCAATGGAATTGACGGGATGATAACCGAGAGTGCAATCCAAAAATTATATCTTAAATATTTTTTTATATCTCCAATATTTGTTTTTTCAAGATGAACAGGCAAGAAAATTTTGCCAATAATTATTGATACTATATTTATAAAAAAGAAAAGTACTGTCACGAAGTAGACACCAATAATGAAAAAATAGGCAGCAAAAACAAGAATTATAATTCTTGCAATGTTTGACGAAATTCCAACTATTGAAGCTTTAGCAAATTCCCCTTTTGCCTGCAGTGCGGATGCATAAAAATTATTCAACAGCAAAAATACACTTGAAATAAAAGCTATCTGCAAAAGTTTTGTTAGTTCTGGTTGATTTAATATTTGAGCAATAAAACCAGCAAATATGACACCAAAAAAAGCGGTTAACATTCCTAAAATAATGTAAGCTTTGAAGGCGAAAGACAAAACGCTGTTGAATTCATCTGTACCCTTTTTTGCAAAGCGCAAAATAGCTGTGTCTAGACCAAAATTTGCGATATTTAGGGCAAGTATTCCGGTTGCGACAATCGTTGAAAAAATTCCAAAGTCTGCTGGACCCAAAATTCTAGGAGCTAGTATAAAAAACACTCCGCCAGCTGTAATATTGACTGCTGTTCCAACAAAAACAATCGCAGTATCTTTGGCAGTTGATGTGTAAAAAATATTACTAAGTAGATTCTTCACTTTGACTCATTGAGTATACAATTTTAAAGAGGAATTTTAAAACCAGCGACTGCGATTATCCATGATAATTACTTCAATATTGCCAAAGACTGAACTTTTTATCTCGTGTGACTTTAAAGCAGCATATCGCGTGTAGAATTCTGTAGTTTCTGGCACGAAATCGTGAACGATAAAAGAAACTACAATATCCGGATGGGTTGCGGCTACAGGGGTTGTTCCGTAGAGATAGGCAAAATTTGGGTCAACATAGCTTTTGACTGGCTCGCGGCCGAAAACTGCAAAAAGATACCTATATCCTGAGTATTTCCAGCATGTTGATAGAGAATCAAGAGAAAAGGGTTTGCTGCCAACTTCCTGCATTGTATATGCTATCGCTTGTTTTTTATACGTCAGACCGGTACTGTTTTTCGCCTGCAATAGTTTATGTAAGTTGAATGTGATAAACAAGGCAATTGCGATTATCCAAACTTTTTTGGGTAGCTTAGAAATATATTTGGCAAAGATAAGTAAAAGTGGAGCAAATAGTCCCGTAAGATAGTGTTCAAAAATATCTGCGTGGAAAATGGTTCCATATATTGTAATTCCAAAAAAATATAAAAGAATTAAAATTGTAATTAATTGCCACCCTTGTTCCTTTTTATTTTTGATGTTTGCAACCAAAAACAAAATTAGGACTAAACTTGTTAAAACGATAAAAACCGATGGCATCGCCTGATATTTTTCAGCGACAAAATTTCGACAATAAGAATATTGTTTTGATATTTCATTATCGCCAAATGTGTAAATCAGACGACTTGCAACTCTGGGGAAAATTAAAATATTTGAACTTATTGACTGGAGATTTATTGAATAATTGGTATCACGTGCCGTTAAAAATTGAGTTATTGGTTTAGTGTTTGCAAAATTATGTCTGAGATCGAAAACCATAATGGGTAAAAAAGATATTAGAAAAATTAAAATCGCCAATATTGTAGTTTTTTTAAAGGGAATTTTATAAAGTTTCCAAACAATTATAGAAAGAAAAACCAACATTAGATTTGATGGATCGGTATGAACTCCAAAAGCAAGAACTAATGCAAGTAAAAGTGTTAGCTTTTCTTTACCTTTCTGGATTTGATAAAGAAGTAAGATTGCGACAAGCGATAATAGAGAACCCCAGTATAGTGCCCAGAAATGACGGTCATAAACATTTGTAAGATATGAAAATGTCCATAAAATTGCAGCAGTAATTCCTACTTTTTTGGAAACAAATATTTTTCCCGCAAAGAAAATAAGAACAACTGTTGAAACTGAAAGTAGTGCTCCTACCCACCCCCATGCAATAGGATTTAGGTGGCCTACGTATAATATAAGTGCGAGAAGCCAATAAAAATATGGGGCTAAGTGAAAACCTAAAGGAGTAGCACCACCGATCAGAGGAATGTGATGCCAAATGATTAGGCGTCTTCCGACAAAAGCAGGTATTGATTCGTCATATGTGAAATAGAATAGTTTTTCAAGATTTATTACTCTAAGTAGAAAGTCGAAGGAGATTAATAGGGCTAAGAACCAATACTTTTTTATAATTTTTTGCATACAAAGAGTGTCGTTGATCCGGGGAAGAAGCGGCATTCCTTTTTAATTTTTACATCAAAACCCAGATGTATCAGCTTTATTAACAAATCTTTTGATTTGGAAAAATAGATTTTTTCCATGGGATAAAAGATAAAATCCCAAAATCTCGTGAGGCGACTTCTGACCAGTTCTTCTCGGTCAACTTCTTTTACTACCAACACTCCACCTTTTTTAAAGTTTATCGAGATATTTTTTAGCAGTTGGTCCTGTTTTTGGAAATTCATGTGATGAAGGACATCCGAAATTACTACGCCACTTGCGGTTTTGGTATTGTAATTTAGGACGTTGCCGTGCATAAATTTTAAATTGTCTTGGTTGGACTTTTGGACTCTTTTTATGTCGAGATCCATTCCGATAACATTTCTTTTTTTCTGTCGGGCAAGATATTTGCTTATGACACCTTCACCGCAACCAAGGTCTAAAACAAGACCGTTTTGCGGAAGGGCTTTATCGATTTGTTCAAGCGGGAGCATTAAAGCTCGTAGTTTGTTGTATATTGGTATTTTATACATATAATTTAAGCTAACATAACATATAATCTTGAGAAAATTAAGCTACTGCTTATAAAGAAAGTCAGTCAAATTAAAAATGATCTTGCTTAACTTTGACATACTTCAAGTCTGAATTTTGTGAGAAAATAAAAACAAGTATTCTACTTGCAAGTATCTAGCCTTCAAATTTACGGATAATCTTTGCTGGTACTCCAGCAACTAGTGTGTATGCGGGTACGTTTTTTGTTACCACACTACCGGCGGCAACAAATGCCTTCTCCCCAATTGTTATGCCATGCAAGATTGTTGATGATGCACCGACCACGCAACCCTTTTTTAGAACTACCTGTTGCGACTTTTTAGGAAACGCCCTTTGGAGCGGATGGTTTTTATAGCCGACATTCATATGAGTTATAATCGTGACCCTTTGGGCAATTGTTACCTGGTCTTCGAGGATTACATTATCGTAAAGGTCAATTAGTGTCAGATCGCCAATAAAACATTCGTTGCCTATTTTAAGACTTTTTGGTCCTTTGTGATGCCAATTAAAAAAGCTTACCTTCATTAACATTGAGCCCCTTCCGATATGTGCACCTAAAATAGATAAAAATAATTTTCTCGCTTGCGGATTAAAGAACAAAGGGAATATTAGATCTATAAAACTATAAATTAAAAATCTAATAGAGTTTTTTAAACCTATTTCTTCAATTGCTTTCATTTGTCCTTAGAATATATCTTAAAAAAGAAAATATAAAAAGTCCTTCAAATAAAACGGCGCAAAGCGGAATAACAATTAAAATATTCCCCTTAAGAAAAAGGGGTTTATATTGGCTTAAATAGTTAACAATTGATCCCAAATTTTGGAAATCGTAATATGACTTTGTAACAAAATACAGCGAGTAATTATTATAGATAATAATAAGTGCTGAGAGTAAAAATAAAACATACTTTGTATATTTTTGAAAAACAATTTTAAAAACTTCAAAAAGACCATAAGTTAAAATATAAAAAATGGGTATCATAATTGGAAAAAAATATCTGCCTTGTATACCAAAAGAAAAATTATGGTTTAAATGAAAAAAATAATCCCAAACTACAAAAGATAAGTAATACAAGCAAATGGTAGTAGCCATAAAGAAAGCGATATAATCTTTTTCCTCGATCTTTTTGGCTTTGATGATTTTGAATATTCTAATCACAAATCCGAACGCGGCAAGTAATATAATGCGATTTATAAATCTGTAAGTTTCGGGCGGCAGGGTAAGCGACAACCATTTGTAAACACCCCAGAACCAAGGCATAGTTTCATGATAAGTGTGGCGGACAGTCCAAGAAGAATATTGCACAAAGTTTAAACTGAACAATAACTTAGCATTAAACATTCCTTCTGGAATTCTAAAATTACTTAAAATTGGTACTTTTGTGGCGAAATTGCTCAAGACGAGTATTGCTGAAACAGTGGGTAATACAAATATAATTATCTTAAGATGTTTGGTGTATCTGATTGTTCGTATAACAACTGCAAGCATTACAATTGGGATTGATACAATAAAATGTTGTCTCGTAAATGTACCAAGAATTATAGTTGTTATCAAAAGAGCAAGAGACAATTTATTAAACCCATTAATCAAAACCTTTATGCATAAAAATATTAATGCCGTGAATAGCAAATTAGTAAAAGGATCAGTAAGAATACCTGTTGAAGAAAAAACGTACATTGGTGCAAAAGCTATTAAGCTTGCGAATGTTATTTTGCTTATTGATCTATTATAAAAAATTTTTACACCTAATTTAAAAGTTAAAAAAATTGTTAACATATAGATAAATAGCGAGAAAATACGTATTGCAAATATTCTGGTGAATAAGTTGGACTGATAAAGAATTCTATATATTGCTGCCGATAAAAAATAATATAAGGGTGGATTATTGGTAGATTCTGATTTTACCATCACTTTTCGTGTAGATTGTGGTAATTCATTGATTATTTTTTCCCCAGGACCATAAAAGCTTTTTTTTACATTTAACTTTCTTTGCGGGTGGTAGACAAATGGATTATCTCCCCTTTCGTTTCTTTCGGTCAGTAAGTACTTTTCCGATAATATTATTTCATAGGAACTATTTGGCTCACCTATGGGGACATGATTTAGTTCTGCAAAGTCTTGAACTTGGGCAAAATGTGCCTGTTCGTCTGGATATTGCCAAACTGGTATAAATATTACCCAGCAAAGAGCATTGAGAAAAATAGCAGCTGCAAAAAATAGAGAGAGTCTTTTCATAAAAAATTAATCTTAAATTTTTACATATTATTTGATAAGTGATATAGATTAACATAAAATGTACCAATGAATAAAATCGAATTTTCTTTAATATTACCCTGTTATAACGAAGGGGCAACCTTGGAAAAAAGTGTCGGAGATATTATGAAAGTCATCAAGAATTTAAAATTAAGCTCTGAAATTATTTTTGTAGAAGATAAGAGCACAGATGATACCAAAAAATCAGTTGAAAAATTGGTTGCGAATACGAAAGGTAGCAGAGCAATTTATCACAAAAAAAACGAAGGGCGAGGTAAGGCTGTGGGCGACGGGATAAGGGCAAGCTACGGTGAAATATGTGGCTATATTGATGTTGATTGCGAAATTTCTCCATCTTATATTCCCGTTTTTATCTCAGAGATAAAAAACGGTTCAGATATGGCTGTTGGAATGCGCTTTTATGAAAATTCCTTAAAATCAACTCATCGTGTTATTTTGTCGAATGCATATTCTTTTGTTGTTTCAAAACTTTTAGATATTCCTATTGCAGATACAGAAAGCGGATATAAATTTTTTAGAAGAAGTAAAATTTTGCCCGTATTAAAAAAAACTCGAGATAGCCATTGGTTTTGGGATACAGAAATTTGCGCAAGAGCCAGTTTAGCAGGATTAAAAATTGAGGAGCTACCAGTTTTTTTTAGAAAGAGAGCAGAGAAACAATCAACGGTTAAGATATTTTCTGACTCAATTGATTATCTGAAAAAGATTGTCAAGTTCAGAAAAGAAATTAATAAAACTAAAATAAGTGGTTAAAAATTCTTACACAATTCCCCTGCATAAACCTTTTTGGGGCAAGGAAGAGGAAAAAGCGGCTGTGAATGCAATGCGCAGTGGAACAGGTGTTGGTGATTTGCGCTATAGTGAAATGCTTGCCAAAAGATTTGGCAAAATAATAAGCGAGGAGATGGTTTTGCCGACTGGTTCTGGTACAGCCGCTTTAGAGCTGGCCTGTGCAATTACTTTAAAGAAGGGAGACGAAGTAATTCTGCCAAGCTTTACTTTTTCATCGTGCGCTAATGCTATCATTTTGTCGGGTGCCAAACCTGTCTTTTGTGACATTGATCTGCACACCTACAATATTGACTCTTCTGAGATTGAAAAGAAAATAACCAAAAAAACGAAGGCAATAATGATCGTCCATTATGCTGGATTTGCTGCAGAAATGGACAAAATTATGTCAATCGCTAAAAAACATGGATTATTGGTGATAGAAGATGCAGCTCATGGATTGGGTGCAAAATACAAAGAAAAATACCTTGGGACGATAGGCGAAATAGGCTGTTTTTCCCTGCATGGCACGAAAAATGCGGCAAGTGGTGAAGGCGGCATTTTTGTTACTCGACAACACGATTTTTACAAAATGGCTGAAATTATTCGCGAGAAAGGCACAAATCGATCTTCTTTTATGCGCGGTGAGAGAAAGAAATACTCGTGGGTTAATGTTGGTAGAAGTTTAATTTTGTCTGATATATTGTCTGCAATTGCTCTCGAGCAGATTAAAAAAATGGATTTAATTACCACTTTGAGACGGAAAAATGCTAATTATTTATTAAAAAAACTTCGCAAACTTTCTTCAAAAATTATTTTACCTGGTGAGACAAAGGACTCTTATGGTAATTGGCATATATTTGCAATTCGCGTGCCAACTTTAATGCGTGATAAAGTAATAAAAGGACTGAGAAGTTTTGGCGTTGAGGCTTCTTTTCATTATTTGCCCTTGCATAGGTCTAGTATGGGTAAAAAATTAGGCTATAGAAAGGGCGATTTTCCGATTTCCGAAGAGGTTGCCTCTAGCTTGATTCGTTTGCCAATGTACCCTAAATTGAAAAAGTCAGAAATAGACTATATTGCCGCAGTGCTTGAGAAAGTTATATAAGATGCCAAAAATTATTTTAGTTGCAGGTGGTGCTGGATTTATTGGAAGCAATTTGTGTCAGTACTTGGTTAATCGTGGTAATATCGTAGTTTGTGTAGATAATTTAATAACTTCTTCGGAAAAGAACATAGCACATCTTTTGGCTAAAAAAAACTTTTACTTTATAAATCATGACATTACCATACCTTTCAAAAGTAAAAAATTTACAAAGATTGATGAAATTTATCACTTAGCTTCACCTGCAGACCCTAATATTCATTCATCTTTTTCATATATGGTTCATCCTTTTGAGACAATGAAAGTTAATACTATTGGGACCTGGAACTTATGCGATCTAGCACTAAAAAACAACTCTAAATTTTCGTTTGCATCAACTTCTGAAGTTTATGGCGATCCTAAAGTTTCTCCGCAACCAGAAACCTACAGAGGCAATGTTTCGACTATTGGGCCAAGGTCTGTGTACGACGAATCAAAAAGATTCGGAGAAACGATTGTTGCAGCATTTATCCGCGAAAAAAGTTTAGATGCAAGAATAACAAGAATTTTTAATACATATGGACCAAGAATGAATATTGACGAAGGGCGAGCCGTCATTAATTTTATTATACAAGCTCTCAGCAATGAGGACATTACTATTTATGGCGATGGCAAACAAACACGATCTTTTTGTTATATCGATGACCAAATAGCTGGACAAATAGCTGCTATGGAAACTGCCAATACGAAAGGGGAAGTGTTCAATATTGGTAACCCTGATGAGAGAACTATTTTGAATTTTGCAAACTTGATCAAAACGATTTCTAAGTCTAAAAGCAAAATTATTTTTAGTGAAAAAGTGCCAGAGGATGACCCAAGACAGAGAAAGCCAAATGTTGCAAAAGCAGAAAAAATTTTGGGCTGGGAACCAAAAGTGCAACTTGAAAAGGGCCTATCAAAGACGATAAATTATTTTAAAGACTCCGTTTAATAAGATATGCATTCTCCGAAGAGCCTACAATTGTATAATTTTTGCTTAGAATTAATTGTTTAAATTGTAATGTAGCACTCGCTAAATTTCCACTATAAAAATTCCAATTGTTCTGACCTGGATGCAAATCGACTACTATATATTCAGCTTCTTCAGTATTTGGCAGTATATATACGTTTTTACGATGTGATAAATGAGGTAAGAGATTGTTTTGTGCCGCAACACTAGAATTAGAGGGAACTAACGATATTATTTTATTTGTATCATACATCCATGGTTCTTTTAAATAAAATTGTTTCTTTAATAAATTCTTTAGTGGTGATGCCAAAATGATATTTGTAATTATTTGAGAAAGAATTAAAATAATTATCAGCATTTGCAATGTATATTTATATCCTTTAAGTTTATCTAAAATATTTTTTAAACTGTAGATCGTTGAAACTGACAAAAGAACGGCTAATTCTGCACTGTATTGATAATAAAGTGTCCATCTTATAGGATGTAACGGATCTAAAAATCGTGAGGCAAACTGAAAAGTTATCATTGGTAATAGTGGTAAATAAAGTAAAGGTACAAATGCAAATGATGAAAATGACCAAAACAATGTTTGCGTTTTCACTATAGGAACAAAATAATTTTCAACCGCTAAATTTGGATGTATTATGTAGTTGAAAATAGCACCACTTAAAGTTGTATGCGTAGAAAGTTCGTAGTAATTAGTACGCCCAAAAAATGGCATAATAACTTTAATTACTATTACAGACCAAAGAATTGAGATTAAAATTGTAGCAAGAGCAAATTTCATTCTTTTTTTAGCTAAATATATATAAATCCCCATCGTTGCAAGTAAAAAACCTACGTGTTCTCTTACAGAAAGACAAATAATCAGAGTAATAAAAAAAGATCGCCATTTTTCTTTTTCTAGAAAATAGAATAAGAAAGCCATGAAAAAAGGCAAAAGGGACATTTCATGAAAATCAGAAACAATAATGCTTTGAACGCCAACATAGTTTAAATATAAAAATGCAATAACGATTGCCAAAGCTTTCGGTAGCAGTTTTCTTGCTAACAACCAAATCGGAAACACTGTTGCAGTCATTATTACTGACTGGAAAATTAAAAGTGCCCGCTCGTTTTGAGTAAACCAATAAATCATAGACAAAGGTATCATTATTGGTCTAAAACGGTCTGCAAAATCTAGTAAATTGGTGATTGTTGAAAACGGTCGATAAAAGTGACTATTAAGCCATAAAACTTGATCGTAAATGCTAAAATCTATTCCCTGAGATTGAAAATGATCGTGTCGAACAACAGATAATAAACTATATAAAAATGCATACACCAAAAAAATTATCACAATGGCCCAAAAATCAATTTTTACTCCCCAAGAGCTAAACTTATAGTACTTTTTTACGCGCAGCATGAACTTATTATACTTTCTTTAATAGGTATACCAAATTAATTATTGTACTCCAACAAATTAAACTAATTGTTTAGTTCCGTATACAGATAAATATATAATTCATTTATTACGAATGTTTAATAAATTTTTACTTTTATTAATTTTTCTTGCTGCCCTTTTAAGAATTGCCAGCATCTCCAATGTTCCTGTTTTTGCGGACGAAGCTAATCATTTGAGAATAGTAGATATTGTTAGGTCGAACCCAAGCTTTCTTCTTTCTAGCGCGCATGGGGGAATATTGCCTGGATTGATTATATCTCTTGCAGTTATAGAAACATTCTTCATGAAGCTATTTAATGTCTTAATTATATCTAGATTATTTTCAGTAATCGTAGATCTTCTTTCTGCATTTTTTATTTATCAAATAGGCTCTAAGCTCTTTAATAAAAATGTTGCGATTTGCTCCACTCTTGTATATTTATCTATTCAATTAAATTTCTTTCATGCAAGACTAGTAATGCTCGAGCCACAAATGCAAATGTTTTTTCTTTTGGCTTTTTTACTATTTACAAAATTTAATCTTGAATCTGTCAAAAGGCAGAGAATAAACCTTAAGACTCTTTATCTCATCGCGATGCTCATTTTTTTGTCTTAAATCACCAAACCTCTCGTAATTGTTTCATTGTTTGCATTCATAACTTTCCCTTTAGTTTTTTTTTAGAACAAAAGGCTTCGCAAACATGAGGAATAATATATTTTCCGTTTTTGTAATTTTATTCATTTTTATTATCATGATCATTCCTTTTGCTTTTTTCTCATCTGAGCATTTTTTCAATGATTATTATTTAAGGAATATTCCCGTACTTTGGGCAAATCTCAAAATGAATCTATTCCGTTCGTTTTTGTGGCTTAAAATATATTACACTTTGCCAATTTTATTAATAATATTACTAGGAAGTATAAAGGGGATTTTGAATAAAGAATTAAAAATCATTTGGGCCCTATCGTGGGCGTTTGCGATTATTATTTTAGATTCTTTTGTAGGAGGAAAACTTTTCTATCCTAGACATTTGTTCCCTCTTGCTGTCCCTTTATCATTCATAATCGCGTACGCTTGTTTCGAAGCATTTCCAACAAAAAGGGCTTTTCCCGTACTGATTGTTTTTATAGTTATTATCGTAAGCTGGCGAAATAATCTCAATCTAATTACTCACCCACAATTATCAACTTTGGCTCCTGAGGATAAACTGCAATTTTTTGAAGATTGGTCCTCGGGCGTCGGATTAAAGGAAATTTCAAATGATTTAAAAAAATTAAGTGAAAATCAACAAATTTACCTATATGTTGGGGACGAGGCACTTTTGACTTGGGCGCTGCCAAATATTTACGGGGTTGGGAATACCAAAATTGACATCATTAAAAATTATGTTGGTGGGGAAACTGAAGTCGATCTGTCACGTTTAGACAGAGGAGAGAATTATTACCTTTTATTAAATAAAGAACCATACCCGCCTAGAAACTTTCCAGTCCAACTAATAAGCAGTTATGCAAAAGGTCCCAATAGGACAATTGATCTTTATCATTTAACACCAGCATTTTAGTAGGTTACTAGAGTCCCAATATTTGTTTGACTGCACTCGAAAAGTTATGTTGTGGGCGAATCTATGTTCAGAATAGTTAATGACTTATGGTGTCATTGTCCAAAATTGTCCAGACTTGGGTTAAAATGAATCCCAGATGAAAATATTAATTACTGGTGTTGCCGGTTTTATAGGTTCAAACTTGGCAGACAGGTTAATCAAAGATAGCTATGAAGTTATCGGCGTTGACAATTTTAATGATTATTATGATCCAAAAATTAAAGAAAAAAATATCGAAAAAGCAAAAAACTCTAAATTTTTTAAGTTATATAGAGTTGACATATTAGATTTTGAAAAATTGAAGGAGATTTTTAAAAAAGAAAAACCAGAGATTATGGTTCATCTCGGGGCAAGAGCTGGGGTCAGACAATCTATTGAGAATCCGTTTTTGTACGGTGAGGTAAATAAAGTAGGTACGGTTAACCTCTTAAAACTGTGTGTAGATTTCAAAGTAAAAAAATTTATCTTTGGATCATCATCTTCTGTTTACGGATTATCAAAAAATATTCCCTTTTCGGAAGATGACAAATGCGAATTTATAATTTCTCCATACGGCGCTTCTAAACGATCTGCTGAAATTTTCACTGAAACCTTCAACAGGCTTTATGGTTTAAAATCTGTGATATTAAGATTTTTTACCGTCTACGGACCAAGGGGCAGACCGGATATGGCGCCAGCACTGTTTGCAAAAGCAGTAATAGAAGGCAGGACTATAAATCAATTTGGCGATGGAAAAACATTTCGAGATTATACTTATATAGACGACGTTGTGGATGGCATTAGAAAGTCAATTTCGACAGATCTTGATTTTGAAATAATAAACCTGGGTAATAATAATCCCATATCTCTTTCGAACTTTATTAGTCAACTAGAAAATGTAATCGGTAGGAAAGCGAAAATAAAAAAACTTCCTTTGCAACGAGGTGATGTAGAAAAAACCTGGGCCAATATTGCACGAGCTAAGAAGATTCTAGGATGGCAGCCCAAAAGTAATTTGAGCTTTGGTTTAAAAAAATACTTAAGTTGGCTAAGCGAGGGTATTGGTAAAAATACGTTATAGAGTTGTGAAAATTACAACTTATGATATAAAATCTCCCAGGTGAGCAATAAGCGTAGCATGCAAACTATTATTCTGTGTGGTGGTATAGGTTATAGGTTGAAAGAAGAAACCGAATTTAAACCTAAACCGATGGTTGAAGTCGGAGGCCAACCGATTCTTTGGCATATAATGAAAATTTATTCCCATTTTGGTTTTAGAGATTTTATTATTGCTCTGGGCTACAAAGGCAATATTATTAAGGACTATTTTATAAACAAAAAGTATTATGATGGTGATTTTACAATTTCAACGACACGAAGTAAGGTAAATCACCATAAACATACAACCGTTGATAATTTCAAAATTACTTTTGTGGATACCGGCATTGAATCGCTGACTGGTGAAAGAGTAAGGCGAGTTAAAAAGTATATAGGTGGTGACAATTTTATGGTTACTTATGGTGACGGTCTTGCAGATATAAATATTAAGGATTTGGTTCGATATCACACTTCAACTAAATCATTTGCTACGGTTACCGGCGTATATCCAATGCTAAAGTATGGAGGCTTTGGTATTAATAAAAATGGTCAGGTAAAGGACTTTGAAAAAAAAGTAAAAGTAAAACATTTAATTAACGGCGGATTTATGGTTTTCAAGAAAAAGGTGCTCGACTTGATTGAACCCGATTCTATGATCGAAGACGTATTTGAAAAGCTGATTGAAAAAAATCAGCTTTCGGTATTTGAGCATAAAGGATTTTTTCATGCGATGGATACTTATCAGGATATGAGTGAACTAAACAATATGTGGATACAAAAACCTGCCTGGAAAATATGGGACTAGATTCAAAAAATGTTTTAGTGACTGGCGGAACAGGCTTCATTGGGAGTCATTTAGTTGAGTGCCTAATAGAAAAAAAAGCAAATGTAATTGTTCCTTTTTTGAGCATTAATCATAAAAATTATTTTTTTAGTAAAAAATTAGATAAAAATACAATACTTGTACATTGTGATATCAAAAACCTTAGAAGAATCACAGATATTATTACAAAATACGAAATTGATTATATTTTTCACTTGGCTGCTCAACCGATAGTTACAACAGCTTATTATAATCCGATAGAAACAATTAAGAATAACATTATGGGGACTGCAAATGTTTTGGAAGCGGCTAGAACATATGGAATAGTTAAGGGAATTATTGTTGTCTCTTCCGATAAAGCTTATGGCAAAATTCCGAAAGCCGACGAATCGAAACCTCTTTCTGGCGACCACCCTTACGAAATATCGAAAGTTGCTGCAGACTTTATAGCTTCCGCTTACTTTAAAACATACAACTTGCCAATAATCGTTACACGTTTTGGAAATGTTTATGGTGAAGGCGATATTAATTTTTCCAGGATAATTCCTGGAATTTTTAAATCAATTATCAAAAACGAAAAATTGCTTATTAGAAGCAATGGAAAGTATGTGCGTGATTATATTTATGTTAAGGACGTGATAGAAGCGATGCTGCTTTTGTGTTCAAATCTTTCTAGGAATAAGGGTGAGGCATTTAATATTTCTTCTAGCGAAAATACTTCTGTTGTTGAACTCATTAAAAAGATAGAGAAGATCCTAAGCGTTAAAATTGAATATAAAATTCTCGCCAGCGCAGTAAATGAAATACCAGTACAATCGATTAATTATGGCAAAATTAGATTAAAGCTCGACTGGAAGCCCAAAGATAATCTAGCGACTACAATTGTAAATATTCACGAGTGGTACAAAAAATATTTTGAATATAATAATTAAACAAATTATTTAGCTTTAAATATAAAATATTTTTGTCCTAAGAAAGATAGAATGGTAACATCTATAGGGATAACTACCTGAGCCACAAGAGTTTTTTATATTCAATATTCTCACAGAAATAAAAAGCAGGCTAAAATTCATTAAATAAATTGCAATACAGACGATACAGGATTTAGTTGTCTTCCCTTTTTTTGATTTTTTGAATTAAAAGTAAAGTGTCTGTTCTATTTATAACTTTTTTAGGTTGAAATAATATGATTTATTGTGAGCTATATAAGGTAAAAATCTTAAGAAGTTTTAAACGGGGCAATTAATCCAAAACATAGTATGGTGTTTAATACCCTTACTAGCGTAAATTTATAAAATGTCTTAAGAGCATTTCGATTTATATTATTCTAATTTTTTGAATTTAACACATTTATCTGAATTTTTACTTTACAAGCGAAAAACAGTGAGCATTTTTACAATTACCTATATAGCTTTTGATTATTAGTAAACCAATTAATGGTCTTTTTTATGCCATCATCAAATGATGTGTTCGGCATCCAGTTAATATTTATTTTCGACTTTTTAATACTTGCCTGCCAACATGTAGTCTCTTTTAATTTAGAAAAAATCCTTTCGAACGTAACTGAATTTTTAGAATCCGTAATTTTTACCACCTTTGAAAGTACTTTTTTTACTGATATTTGTTTTGATGAACCTATATTAAATATTTCACCAGGAAAATTATGAGCGTATTTTACAGTATTTATATAAGCTTCTATTACATCATCAATGTATATAAAATCTCGTACGGCCTCGGGTTTATGAATTAGAATATTTTCAGATTTGATACTCCTTAGCACTAGATAAGGAATCAACCTTCTATAATCATCAAATGGTCCATAGGGCGAAAACAATCTTAATGTAACTAGAGGTTTATTATTGTTTTTTGCGTGCTGAGAAGCATAAAGAGAACAAATTAATTTTGACAGGCCATACGCGTTTACTGGAGAGCAAATATCAGATTCCAGCATCGGTTTATTTTTCGGTCCGTATTCTGATGAACTACCAGTATTTACAAAACATTTATATTCAACACTCTCAAGGGCATCTATTAAATTAATCGTTCCGAGAATATTATTTTTGTACAACTCGGTAAATGGCGGGCTTTTACTCTGGTAAAGTACCCTATTTGCTAAATGAAATATTACAGTTGGATTTATGAATTTTACTGCTTTTTTAACTTCCTTTGTGTCCAATAGGTCAATGTATTGCAATTTTACTTTTGGTAGTACGTCACTTATACGCCAAAAGTTTGATGATTTTCTAACAATAATATGTATTTTTTTTGAATAGTGGACGAGCCTCCTTAGTAAATTTGAACCCACAAAACCTGTTGCCCCTGTAATGAGAATCGTGTCATTAGAATCGATATCACCAGTTAGCATCGTAATGTAAAATTATTTCTTTAAATTAACGCTTTGAGAAAGAGGCTTCACGATCATATTTTCTATTAATTCTGACCTTTTGAGATATGGTGTCATATCTTCAATAGGTAGGCCAAATTCTACTTTTGGCAGAATTTTTTGATTAGTGTTAATCAGAACATCGCAAAAAACTGATCCCTGATAGTCTAATACCTGTTTGATTTTTCTATGGAGTTCAAAATCATTTCTTATTGTGTATGTTTTAAATCCATAAGCCTTGGAAACTTTTATGAAGTCAGGAGTCGAATAACCTTTTTGGGATGCTTCATATCTTGATCCTAGCCAGGTATCTTGAAACTGCTTAATTATGCCATAGCACTTATTGTTTAATACAAAAATTTTTATTGGAAGTTTATGATGAATAATTGTCTGTAATTCCTGAATATTTATTTGCAATCCTCCATCACCAATTATGCAAATAACAGGTTTTGTATTTTTCAGCGCCATACTTGCACCTATTGATGCAGGCAACGCATAGCCCATAGGAGCATTACCAAAAGCAGAAAAAAATCTTTGGCCTTTTTTAAGACGAATGCCTTGAATTGTCCATGCTGAATTACTACCTATGTCTGGTATTACCACTGCCTCTTTAGAAAGATGTTGAGACAAAACGTATCCAAAAGCATAAGCGTTAACATTCTTTTTGTTTTTGCTACTTTGTTGCTTATAGGTAGGATATTTGTATTTCCAATCCTTTATGATTTTTAACCAAGGTCTAATATCTTGTAATTCGATTTTTTTTGAGAAGCTTATTAACTTTGTCAGGAATTCTTTTGCGTCTATTGCTAATCCAATATCGGCTTGAAGGCCACGATTTTTATTTATTTCTGCCGGATCTATATCGACAATTATTTTTTTTGCCCCCCTTGCGTAGTGTTTCGGATCGCCTGTATTCCTTGTGTCGAGTCTGGCCCCAATCGAAAGGAGCAGATCACAATTTTGTACGGCGAAATTTGCTGCTCTGTCCCCGTAGATTCCTGATTGTCCGACTCTAAGGGGATTATTAAAAGGTATTAAGTCCAATCCAGACCAAGTGGTAATAATAGGGATTTTCAAAGAATTAACAAGTTTTATCAATTCATTTTCCGCTTTAGCCAAATGAATGCCAAAACCCAAAAGCAAAATTGGCCTTTTGGAGTGACTAACAAGATTTATTATTTCTTTGATTTTAATTTCTAGGTTAATTTTTTGAGGAACTTTTGATAATTGATATTTTCTAAAATAATTTTTTTCATAAGTTGCGTACTGAAGATTTACCGGTATATCCAAAAGAACCGGACCAGGTCTTCCGGATTTTGCTATTTTTATCGCTTTGTCCATTAAATAACCTATATCTTCTGCATTTTCTAGTTTTTCAGAGAATTTTGTTATGGGTTTGACAATATCTACGATATTGGCCTCTTGAAATCCGATTTGGCGAACTTTTCTATCACCGATTTGTTCATTCGTATTTACTTGTCCTGTAATATACAATGTGGGGATAGAATCAAACCAGGCACAGCAGATTCCAGTGATTAAATTTGTCGCTCCAGGACCTGATGTTGCCATTGCAACGCCTAAACCGGGACCTAAGCGTGAATATGCTTCTGCCGCCATAGCTGCTGACTGTTCGTGTTGCATACATATATAACGTATGTTTTTTCTATTATGCAATGCATCAACTAAAAAAGCGATTGCACCACCAGTAACTAAAAAGACTTCTTTAATTTTCTGCTTTTCCAATGTATTAATAATGTAATCTGAAACCGTCATAATATTATTCTTTAATCCCTATGGTTTTTTTTACAATAAATGCCGGCCTCTGTTTTACTTCGTCATATATGCGAGCTAAATACTCACTAATAATTCCAAGAATTAAAAATAGTATACCAAAGAAAAAACTAATAAGAAGCACTATAGTGGTTTGACCTGGTGCAACTCTGCCGAAATGAATGAACAAAATTAGTTGCACCACTATCATTGCAAGAGAAAGTAAGGAAACAATGAAACCCAAAATTGTAACTAATTTCAATGGCAGGTATGAAAAAGAAAAAATTCCATTTGCAGCTACTTTTAGTGCAGTAGAAAAATTTGCTTTAGATTCTCCCGAGTGCCTTGGTAATCTATTAAATGGGACTCCTATTTGCTTAAATCCTGTCCATATTATCATACCTCTTAAAAATTTATTTCTCTCTTCCATTTGATTTATAGTCTCGCATACTTTTTTATCTATAAGCCTAAAATCAGAAACGTTTTTAGGAAAAATATTGTCTGTTAATTTGTTTAGTATCTTATAATATATGACTGAGCAAACTCTTCTCAAATAGCTAAAATCAGCTCTTTTGTTTATAACTCCATACACTATTTCATATCCTTCTTCCCATTTTCTTATAAACTTAATTATTACTTCTGGGGGTTCCTGTAAATCAGCCATCGTTATGATAACAGCCTGGCCGGTTGCATAATTAAGCCCAGCAGCTATTCCCGCGTCAGCAGTTCCAAAATTTTTAGAAAGTTGAATAATTTTTACCATTTTATCCTTTTTATTCAAATTCAAAAGTTTTTGAAAAGTAGAATCTTCTGATCCATGTTCTACGGCAATAATTTCAAAATGATATTTTTTTTCAGTACTCAGAACTCTTTTTAATTGCTTATAAAGTTCATTTACGTTTTCTTCTTCGTTATAAAAGGGAATAACAATACTAATTAGCTTAGTTTTTCGTTGGATTGGTTTTTTCACACCTATTCAATATCACATAAAAACAAAACAATCAAGAAATATTCATTTTAAGATCAAAGGCGATATGTTAGTATATGTGTTCCAATGATAAAGAAATTTAATATTTTAATTAAGGATTACTACTTAAAAAATCACAAACGCGCAACGTTTATTCCTGGTGTAACTCCAATTAAAGTATCTGGCAGGGTTTTTGACGAGCGAGAAATAGAAAATGCTGTTGAAGCTTCTTTGGAATTTTGGCTGACCGAAGGACATTTCGCAGAAGAATTTTCCAAAAAACTCGGAAAATTTTTGGGTATTAGGTATGTATCTATTACCAATTCCGGGTCGAGCGCAAATTTGGCTGCATTTTCTGCTCTAACTTCACCTAAACTCGGGAAAAGGCGAATTGAAAAAGGTGACGAAGTAATTACTGTTGCCTGCAGTTTTCCGACTACGGTTAATCCTATTGCGCAATATGGTGCGGTTCCTGTTTTTGTAGATGTAGATTTAAAAACTAGAAACGCAATAGTTGGCGAAGTCAATAAAGCAGTATCCAAAAAAACCAAGGCCATTATTATTGCTCACACCCTCGGTAATCCATTTGATTTAAATGGGATATTGAAGATTGCAAAGGATAACAATCTTTGGTTGATAGAGGATTGTTGCGACGCTCTTGGGGCAAAATATAAGGGAAAATTTGTTTCAACATTTGGAGATCTTGCTACTTTTTCTTTTTATCCTGCCCACCAAATTACTTTGGGCGAAGGAGGCGCAGTTGTTACAAACAATCCTGATTTGTTTGTACTTGTAAATTCTTTTTGCGATTGGGGACGTGATTGTTGGTGCCGAACTGGCCAGGATAACAGGTGCGGAAGAAGATTTGCGATGCAGTTGGGTAGTTTACCATTCGGGTATGACCATAAATATATTTATTCCCATCTTGGATACAACTTAAAAGCAACAGACATTCAAGCCGCGATCGGAGTTGCGCAACTCGATAAACTGCCAGATTTTGTTAAAGCGAGGCAAAGAAATTTTCAATATTTATACAAACATTTAAAAAAATATGAAAAGTACTTTATTCTACCAACATGGATTGATGATTCCTCTCCAAGCTGGTTTGGGTTTATGATGATTGTTGCAAAAAAAAGCCCATTTAACAGGCTAGATATTGTGAATTTTTTGCAGGCTAGCAAAATTGAAACGCGTGCGCTATTTGCCGGTAATTTAATTCGCCACCCTGCATATTCGAGTGTTAAATACAGAGTAGTTGGCAATCTAAAAAATAGTGATGACATTATGAATAATGGTTTCTGGATAGGGGTGTACCCAGGCAATAACAAAGAGATGCTTGACTATGTAATTACAAAATTTGATGCATTCTTAAAAAATTATATTTAAGTATCTAACCCATCCAACCACCATATGAGATAGCGCCCTAAAGTTTCATTATAGGAGGAAATAAAAAGTATATTTAAACTGCATTTCAAATCAAAACTCACTTTAACTTTAGTTATATTTGTGTCATGATTTTGGTATTTTGTCTAATTAAGAGGGTTTTCAGTTTAAAAAAGTCTATTTTTTAAAATTAAATGAAATTCTTAAAGTTTGTTTATAAAGATCGTTTTTTTCTTTTAATAATACTACTAGCAGCTGTTCTTAGATTAAATAATCTTACATTTGGATTTCCTGCTTTATATTTGTCTAATGATGAGGCTAGTTTACATTTTAGTGCATTAGCTATGCTTGCCCATAAAACAATTTTCACCTCAGGAAATTATGGACCTTTAGGCGCTTATATCCAAATTCCTTTCATCATTTTATCGTTTTTTGTTATGTTAATTGACGGTTTTATTAAAAATATTAGTGAATTTAAACTTTTGATAGCGACTCACGAGGGGTATTTTTTATTTATCCCAAGAATACTTTCCGTTTTATTTTCGATTTTATCTATTTTTGTAATTTTCAAATTGTCCACTTTATTATTTAATGATAAAAAATCCGCATTGTGGTCAAGCTTTCTATTTGCAGTTTCTTTTAATTTGGTTCATATCTCTCATCTTGCCCGCTCATGGTCTGAGGCGATTTTTTTTGTACTCGTGTCCTCTTATTTCTGTATAAAAAGTACTAGAGAAAAGTTAAGTGAAAAATTAAATATTTTTTTATCCTTTTTTTTCTTGGCGATAGCTTTCGGCTTCCACCAAATAGCTGGGATAGCGATTATTTTAATACTACTTATTAAATACTTTAGTAATAATAAATTTAATCTTTTTTTTAAAAAAACCTGGTTCGGAATTGTTGGCTGGTTTTTCATGATTTTACTGTTTAATTATTTAAGTTTAGGAACTAGTATATTATATGTTCTTAATCCAGCGAACCCACATGTCGGCTTGATTAAAATCCCAGAAAACATTAGTAACCTAATGGATGTTTTAAAATATTATTTTGCTAACGGATCATTAAAAAGAACGCTTTTGGATTTGTTTAAAACTGATTTTGTATTGATTTTGTTTGCATTAATCTTCTTTTTTAGAAACTTAACTAAATCTTACCTTTACAAGGCTTTTTTTGTATTTATACTTTTTAACTTTCTATTAATAACTACAGTTTTCCCTCCACTTTTGAGATATTTTTTGCTTTCTATTTCTCTACTCTCTATTTTTTCCGGTTATCAAGTTAGCAAATTTACAAAAGATAGCAAATTTATTTCACTTATACTGATATTATTATGTTTATTTTTGCCTTTGTATTGGAATTTTTTGATTGCGAGAGAATCAACTTATAACATAGTACAAGAATGGATTAATACTAATATTTCTGCCAAGACTTATTTTGCAGTTACAGAAAGAAGAAGTCTAAGTTATGTACCATCAACCAGTGTGTCTCAAACATTAAGAAGTTTTAGCCCGGGATATTACGAAACTGTTTCTGACTTTATAAAAGATACTTTTCCTGATAACGTTAGAAACATAATTTACTTGGGAGAATTCAAAAAAACTTCGAAAAATACAAATTTGAATGAGGCATTGAAATATTTTCCTGTTTCTTATGTAATAGATACATATTTAGGTTCTTATGATAGACTACTAAATAATAGTAACATTTCAAAACTGCAATTGATTGCGCACTTCTCCCCAACTGGCAATATTATGTCAGATGAAAAAATACCCGAACTTTTTTTTGACGCTCCATATGTTTTTCCTTTATTCAAACTCGAAAGACCTGGGCCCTATTTTGATATTATTAAAATTAAATAATTGCCAAGTTGATAAAAAAATATTTAAAATACTCATACTTTGAAATGCCATTTAAAAAAATAAACGAGTTATATAAATATAGGGAATTATTAATTACTCTAATTTTAAGAGAGATAAAAGTCCGCTACAAACAAACTATTCTTGGATCATTATGGGCGGTGGTACAACCTTTGTCTTTAATGGTCATATTCACAATAATATTTAGTTTTTTTTTAAAAATTGAGTCACAGGGTATACCTTATCCAATATTCTCTTACAGTGCCCTACTACCCTGGACGTTTTTTGCAACAAGCTTAACTTTTGGTTCGGCTTCAATACTTAATAATGGTAGTTTGGTTACCAAGGTTTATTTCCCGCGAGAAATCCTGCCTTTTTCTTCAATAGGTGCTGCTTTTTTAGATTTTTTAGTAGCAAGTGTTATTTTTGTAGGTTTACTTGTCTATTATAAAATAAATATTACTTTAAATATCCTATATTTAATACCACTTATTTTTATTCTTTTGATTTTTACCTGTTCAACTGTTTTATTTTGTGCTTCGCTAGTAGTTTTATGGAGAGATTTAAAATTTGTTGTACCTCTAATCGTTCAGCTTTGGATGTTTGCAACTCCTGTTATCTACCCTGTTTCAAAAGTACCTGAGAAATTTAGATTCATTTATAGTTTAAATCCGATGGGTACCATTATTGACAATTTCAGAACAGTATCTGTGCTTGGCAAGTCACCGAATTTAAAGGAACTTTTACTTACTGCAATTATTTCTTTGATTCTGTTCTGGTTAAGCTACAACTATTTTAAAATGCAAGAAAAATTCTTTGCAGATATTATTTAAAAGTGTATGGCAAAAAATTTAGTCGAATTCAAGAAAGTTTCTAAATCATATTCTATTTCACGTTACAAATACCGAAGATTATCAGAAAGTTTAAATGATCTTCTCATAAAGCTGATAACTAGAAAAAAAAGGACACTTGTGGAAGAAAAATTCTGGGCTCTTAAGAATCTCAGTTTTGAAATCAAAAACGGAGACACTTTAGGCATTATAGGGAAAAATGGCTCTGGAAAAAGTACTATTTTAAAATTAATTTCCGGTATTACCTATCCCAATGCTGGCCAAATTAGATTTTATGGTGAACGAATAGGGGCCTTTATCGAGCTTGGAGCGGGTTTGCACCCTGACCTTTCTGGCAGAGAAAACATATATTTATACGGCTCGATTTTAGGTATGACTAGAGTGGAGATAACTCGAAAATTTGATGATATTGTTGATTTTGCAGAAATCCACATGTTTTTAGACACTCCGATTAAAAGATATTCATCAGGCATGTATGCTAGATTGGGATTTTCAATATGTGCATTTTGCAATCCGGATATTCTTTTGATTGATGAGGTTTTAGCGGTCGGTGATGCCAGCTTCCAGAAAAAATGCCTTGTAAAAATGCAAGATTTTGCCAAAGGTGACAAAACATTAGTTTTTGTCTCTCACGATCTTGTTGCAATTCAAAAAATCTGCGATCGAGTTATACTTTTAGATCACGGAAAGATAGTAGCTGATGGTTTGGCAAAAAATATTATAAAACTTTACCTTGATAAATATGCATCCAGTAGTCTAGAATAATCAACTAGCCTGCCTAATCTGCTATGGAGGCTAATTCAAATTGAAAAATAGAAAGTTTTCTTTCACTAAAGAATCTATTCTGCTGACAGGTGGTACCGGATCTTTCGGCACTGAATTTATAAACACCCTATTAAAATCCAGGTCCTTTATAGGGACCATCAGAGTTTTTTCTCGTGACGAATTTAAACAGCATACATTGCAAAAGAAGTTTCGGGATGACCCTAGGCTCAGATTTTTCATTGGAGATGTGCGTGATATCGGAAGACTTATGCGAGCTATGCGGGGTGTGGATATAGTTGTTCACGCTGCTGCACTAAAACAAGTTCCTGCACTTGAGTATAATCCTTTTGAAGCAGTCAAAACTAATATTCAGGGAACAGAAAATGTCGTAGAAGCAGCCTTAGATACCGGAGTAAAGAAAGCGATTTTAATCTCGTCAGACAAGGCAGTTAACCCTGTGAATCTTTATGGAGCAAGTAAGCTGGTTGCTGAAAAACTTTTTATTCAAGGTAATTCTTACGCAGGCGCAAAGCCAATTTCTTTTTCGGTAGTCCGATATGGAAACGTAGCAGCATCTAGAGGTAGTGTTATTCCCTATTTTTTAGAACAAGCAAAAAAGAATTTACTAACTGTCACCGATGAAAGAATGACAAGATTTTGGATCACACTTTCCGAGGGTGTCAAATTTGTTCTTGATTCTTTTGAACGAATGCGCGGAGGCGAAATATTCGTTCCAAAAATTCCCAGCTTTAGAATTATAGAACTGGCCAGAGTAATTGCTCCTAAGGCAAAAATAAAAATCATAGGAATCAGGCCGGGTGAAAAAATTCATGAAGTTTTGATTGGCCTTGATGAAGCTAGACACACGAAGGACAAGGGAAATTATTTCGTAATTGAACCCGAATTTCTTTGGTGGACTGAAAACAATAATAAGAATGGTGTTAGCCTTGATGACCTTTTCTTATATTCCAGCGAAAATAATCCTGTTTGGCTTTTAAGTGCAGATTTAAAAGCGATTCTTTCTAAAATAGAGGTAGAATTATGATGGATTATTATTCTAATAACCTTTAAATTAAATCCTATATTTAATTCGTTAATGATTAAAATTGATATTCCCTATAGTACTCAATGGGTTGATGATGATGACATTAAGGCTGTCGGCAAAATTCTCAATTCGCGGTGGATCACTCAAGGCCCAAAAATAGATGAGTTTGAAGAAAAGCTCGCTAAATATGTTGGTGCAAGATATGCGATTGCCGTTTCAAGTGGGACAGCTGCTTTAAATATTGCTTGCTTGATTGGTGGAATCGGTCCAGAGGATGAGGTAATAGTTCCAACTTTGTCTTTCGTTGCTACTTCAAATTGTGTTTTATATTGTGGCGCTTCCCCTGTTCTTGTTGATGTTTATAAAGACACACTTACAATTAATGTTGAAGAAGTGAAAAAGAAAATTACCAAAAGAACTAAGGCTATTATAGCAGTAGATTTTGCCGGACATCCAGCAGAATGGCATTCTTTAGCTAAAATAGCGAAGAAAAGTAATTTGCTCCTAATTGCAGATAGTGCCCATGCATTAGGTAGTATTTATCAAGGAAAAAATGTGGGGTCGATTGCAGATATAACAACTTTCTCATTCCATCCGGTAAAGACTATAACAACAGGAGAGGGTGGTGCAATTACTACTGACAATAAAGTGTTTGCTGAGAAAGCACGCCAAATTAGAAATCATGGAATTATTAAATCGAATTCTTATTCCAAACGATTTGGTGGATGGTACTACCAAATAGAAAGACTGGGTTATAATTTTCGAATCACTGATTTTCAAGCGGCACTTGGAATTAGTCAACTAAAAAAAATAGAGAGTTTTATAAAAAGACGAAGGCAAATTTGGCGAAGATATAACGAAGCTTTCTCAAAATTAGAAGGATTGATATTGCCAATAGAAGAAGAAGGTTGTTTTTGCGCGTGGCATCTTTATCCGATATGTATAAAAAAGGCAGGGGCAAGAATCAGTAGAAGGCAAGTATACGATAAATTAAGGCAACTAGGTATTGGGGTACAAGTTCACTATTTACCGATACATTTGTTATCACTTTATAAAAAACTTCTTGGTCATAAAAAAGGTGATTTTCCCGTTGCTGAAAGTTATTATGACCAAGCTTTGTCTTTACCGTTATTTCCTTCTATGTCCAATTTCGACCAGACTAAGGTCATTCAGTCGTTAAAAAGTATTTTAAATAAAAAATGAACAGTCAAACAAAATTTTGGTCAGAAGAATTTGGCAATAATTATATTAGACGAAATCCTATGGACTTAAAATCTTTGAACAAAAGTTACTTGGAGAAATATGGGATAACAAGAGTTAATATGAATAATCTATTTTTGAACAAAATAAATAGAAACTCTAAAATTTTGGAAATCGGTTCAAGTTGGGGAGGACAATTAGCAGCACTTTCGAAATTAGGATTTAGAAATTTATATGGTATAGACATAAATGATGCTTCATTAAGTGTTTCCAAAAAAATATCGGGTATCAATATAATAAAAGGAGATGCACAAGACATACCATTTAAAGATCGTTATTTTGATTTAGTATTTACGTCAGGATTACTAATACATATTTCTCCAAAATTTATAAGACCAATTACTTCAGAAATTTATCGCTGTAGCAAAAAATACATTTGGGGTTTTGAATACTACAGCGAATCATATCAGTCAGTGGAGTATAGAGGTAATAAAAATATTTTATGGAAAGCTGACTTTTGCAAGATGTATTTGGAAAATTTTAAAGAACTAGCATTAATAAAAAGTCAATTATTTCTATATAAAGACTCAGCTGATACTGATCAAATGTTTTTGCTAAAAAAGAAAGTTTAAAATGTTGAAAAAATCAATTTTAGAAGATTTATTGTACAAAGAATATGAGAAGATAGACAGAACACCGAATGACGCGATTAAAAACATAAAAGCAGTTATTGTTTTTTCTGCAGAAGAGTTAGAGGTTTCAGGAAATAATAAAAAAAGAATTATGGAGGGAATAAAAATAGTTAATTCTCTTCCAACAAATACTCCATTTGTATATCTCGGCACTAAAAAACAAAATGCAGAATTAAAAAAATTTTTGAAAGGAAAGGTCATAAGTAAAAAAATTCTCTTTCCTTCAAACAGAATTACTGCAAATACTAGACTCCAAACTATGGATTTAATAAAGTTTATAAAAAAGAAATCATTAAAAAATATCCTCATTGTTTCTCATTTTGAGCATTTGCCTCGAATAAAACGCTATCTATCTTTAGATAAATCATCAAACTTGCAAATTCAAATTTGGCCTGTTGGGAGCCTAAAGAGTCGGTCTAGTTTTGTAATGCCTGAAATAGAAAGAATAATTAAATATGCTGAAATGGGAGATCTGCCTTTATTCTATAAAAATGTAACTTTAATCATTCAAGCTAGAATGCAATCAAAGAGATTTCCCGGCAAAGTTCTCAAGATGTTAGGAAAACACCCCATGTTGTTTTACGTCCTTCAACGTTTGAAAGATACGAATGGCTATTATCGCGTTGTTTTGGCAACTTCTACTCAGAACTACGATAATAAAATTGCTTCATTTGCAACCAAGTGTGGCGTTGATATATTTAGAGGTGACCTTAACAATGTTTTAAAACGTTATTATTATGCCGCAAAAAAATATAATGGAGACATTATAATCCGAGTTACAGCGGATTGTCCCTTAATCGATAAGGACTTAATCATTGAGGGCCTTCTAAAATTTATTGAGGGTGGTTTCGATTATTTATCGAACACTCTAACCAGGACGTTTCCAAGGGGTTTTGACTTTGAAATTATGTCTTTCGATGCCTTGGAAAAAGCTTATATACATGCAACCAGAATTGAAGAAAAGGAGCACGTTACCCCTTATATATGGTTATATCACCCGGAATTATTTAATATTAGTGAATTATGCACTAGTCCTAACAAGTCAAATTATAGAATTACTGTTGATACAGAGCAGGATTTTTTGCTTGTTAAAAGACTTATCGAGAAGTATCAAGCAGACGAGAAAAACTATATTCAAATTATTAAAATTCTGGACAATAACAAGAGACTTGTTGAAATTAATAAGGATGTAAAACAGGTAATGATTAATTGATAATATTAAAATGTTGGCAATAATTGACTACCAAATGGGTAATGTAGGTTCTTTACAAAACGCTCTCAATTTATTGGGAGCAAAGGCACTGATTACTAATAAGAGTAAGGACATAAAGAGATCTACCCATATATTTCTACCCGGTGTCGGTGCGTTTGGAGAGGGAATTAAAAAACTTAAAGATCTTGGACTTATTAAGATTTTAGAGGAAGAGGTATTTGGACAAAAAAAGCCTTTTTTGGGAATCTGCCTTGGAATGCAACTTTTAGGTGAAGAAGGTCAAGAAGACGGTCCAAACCCAGGATTGGGCTGGATCAAAGGCAAAACTAAGTTTTTGAACATATCGGATAAAATATACCGACTACCTCATATTGGCTGGAACGATGTTCAGATAAAGAAATCATCCCCCATTTTTGATTCTATTACATCACCTACTTTCTATTTTGTGCACAGTTACTTTTTGCTTCCGGAAGAAAATGAATTGGTGACAGCTACTTGTACTTATGGTAAACGATTTCCGGTAGCTATACAGAAAAATAATATTTTTGGGGTTCAATTCCATCCAGAAAAAAGTCAAAAGGACGGTTTGAAATTGCTCAAGAATTTTCTATCATTAACATAGATGTTGAAAGTTCGAATAATTCCCTGTTTAACAATTAAAGACTTGAAACTGGTTAAGAGTGTCCAGTTTAAAAACTACAGGAATATTGGTAATTATATAGCTGCCGCTAAGGTATTTAATGCAAGAGACGTAGATGAAATGATATTTTTGGATCTAGATGCAAGCTCAAAAGGTTTAAATATTTCTCTTTTAGGACATATTACTAAAGAATGTTTTATGCCGTTAACAATAGGAGGAGGAATAAAAACTTTGAGTGATATCGCTGCAGTTTTAAAAATCGGGGCAGATAAAATTTCCATAAATAGAAAGGCATTTGAGGACCCTGACTTTATTCGTAAAGCATCAAGGAAGTATGGCAACCAATGTATAGTAGTATCAATTGACGTAAAAAAAACAAAACGCGGATTCGAAGTATTTATAAATAATGGTAAAGATTCAACCGGTCTTTCACCTTTGAAATGGGCACGCCAGGTAGAAAACCTAGGTGCGGGAGAAATTCTGTTAACATCAATCGACAATGATGGAAAAATGAAAGGTTATGATTTAAAGTTGGTCAAGTCCATTTGTCGTGAGGTAGAAATTCCAGTTATTGCAAACGGTGGTGCCGGTCATTTAAGTGACTTTGTAAAGGTAATAAAATCAGGAGCTTCTGCAGCTGCGGCCTCCAGTATTTTTCAATATACTCAAATAACTCCGAATGGTATAAAAGCACACCTTAGGGAAAACGGAATTGAAGCCAGAATCTAATTATTGTATATTTACAACACAAAAAATGTTCGCATACTGCAAAAACTGCGTGATGCCCAATACAAAACCAGATCTCTTTTTTGACAAAGAAGGTGTATGCGATGCTTGTCGTTCATCAGAGTTAAAAAATAAAATTGATTGGGAAAAACGAAGGATAGAGTTTGAAAAGTTAATTGGCAAGCATCGTAACAAAGATGCGTCTAACTACGATTGCATTATTCCCGTCAGCGGCGGCAAGGATAGCCATTATCAAACACACATTATAAAAAATATTTACGGCCTTAATCCTCTGCTTGTACATTTTGAACCGACAAAAAGAACAGAATTAGGAAGGAAGAATTTGGATAATATCAAGAAAGCCTATGGTGTAGACTTATTAGTTTTTGAGAAGAACCCTTTAGTATATAAGAAAATGTGCCTAGAGGCATTCAGGCGTGTGGGTGACCACGAATGGCCAAACCACCTAGGAATTTTTACCTTCCCAATAAGAGTAGCAGTTCAGCTCAATATCCCTCTTATTATTTGGGGGGAAAATTCCCAACTTGAGTATGGCGGGCCAAGCGCAGCGAGGATGAAAAGCTCACTTGATCGGCGTTGGCTTGAAGAATTCGGGGGTCTTTTAGGATATAGAGTTGAGGATTTGATTGGCATTGATGGAATAACGAAGGCAGATCTTATTACATATCATTATCCTTCTGATGCTGATCTTGCTCGAGTTGGAATAAAAGGAATTTATCTGGGATATTATTTCAAGTGGGATGCTAGACGTCAATTGGATTTAATAAGGAAACAAGGTTTTTCGGTAAAGGAGGATGGACCCGTGGATGGTACTTATACTAACTACGAAAATTTGGACGATGCAATTGTGGGAATACACGATTATTTAAAATTTGTGAAATTTGGTTTTGGTAGAACAACGGATCATGCTTCTATAGATATTAGGAATGACCGACTAAGTCGTTCCGAGGCTATAAAACTTGTCAAAAAGTACGACGGTAAATTTCCAAAGAAGTCTGTTAAAGAATTTCTAGAATTTTTTGCAATGAATGAGAAAGAATTTTTTAGAACGGTTGATTCTTTTACGGATAAGGCTCTTTTTGTCACAACTAAAAACGGCAGTCTAGTTCGTGACAAACAGGGAAACCTAAATAAAAGATATCAAGACTATACCATATCTTAAGATCCATATATTGGTGATTGTAAAAGATTATGAATTTTAATCTACGCAAAGCTAGAAAATCAGATTTATTATTTTATTTTAAACTGAGGAATAAACCTGGTGTAAGAAAACAAATGCTTAATTCAAATCCAATAGATTTAAATAAGCATAAAGTTTGGTTTTTAGCAAAATTGGCCATAAATACTAGCTTGCTATATATTATGTTAGTGAATTCCAAAAAAGCCGGGCAAATCAGGATTGATGTTGACAAAAGTCAAGGAGAATTAGATATTTCATTATTGCCAAAATTTAGAGGATATGGATTAGGAACGAAAGCTATAAAAAAATTGTGTGAGCTATCCTTTAAGAAATTTCCTACTTTAGAAGTGATTCGTGCTTATATAAAAATGGAAAATAAAGCCTCGCAGAAAATTTTTTTGAACGCAGGCTTCAGTAAAACTGGGTACGCTAACCGCCAAAGACAAAGGTGTATTAAAATGGCACTTAAAGTAATAGGTATAAAAAAAAGCTAAAATGATGACGACAATTTTATTGACAGGTGCAGGTGGTGCAGGAACTATTGCAATAATAAAATCATTAAAAAAAAAGTTTAGAATTATAGCTGTAGATGCTTTTCGGTTTTCTGTTGGGCTTTATCTCGCTGACAAGGGATATGTAGTTCCTCCATCAGATGATCCTGAATATTTTAACTATATTGAAAATATTGCAAAAAAGGAAAAAGTTGACATTATTATCCCATTAATAGATGAAGAGTTGTTACTTTTCAAAAAGTATTTCTCACGAAAAAAGGGGGTAAAAATATTATTGCCGAATTATAATTTCATCAAGCTATGTTTGGACAAGTGGGCTCTATCACAAAGTCTTAAGAAAAGAAATATTGAATGTGCAAGAACATATTTGCTAAATGACTTTGATAATTTACCTAAAAATATTTTTCCCTGTATTATAAAACCAAGGGTTGGCAGGGGAAGCCGTGGTTTCGCTTATTTAAAAAATAAAAAAGATTTAAATGATTATTTAAGAATAGCCCCAAACGATAAATCTAGTCTAATTATTCAAGAAAGACTTTACGGAAATGAATTTACAGTTTCAGTTGCTGTCTCTAAGCATGGAAAGATCATAGCCGTCGTACCAAAAGAAGTAATCATTAAAAAAGGAATTACACAGGTTGGAACAACTAGAGATGACAAAAATATTTATGACTTAGCAAAAAAAGTTCAAGAAGTTTATAAACCTAATGGCCCTTTTAATATCCAACTCATAATGTCCTCCAAGACAAAAAGTCCAAAAATCTTTGAGATTAATCCCCGCTTTTCAACTACAGTGGCTTTAACAATTGCTTCTGGAGTTAATGAAGTTGAATTATTAATTAAAGATATTTTGGATCAACCTTATCCAGTGCCTCATTTTAAAAAAGATTTAATGATGATCCGCTATCAAGAGCAATATTATGTTGCATCAAGATTAGTAAAGAAAATATATGAAAAAAAGTAAAAAAAAAGTGTTAATTACAGGCGTCTCTGGTCTAGTAGGAAGAAATTTAACTCCCTATCTCATTAAAAAAGGTTTTAGGATAGTCGGATGTTCAAAATCGAAATTTGATCATTCAGTTTTTGGCTCTGAAGATTTTTTATATGAAAAAATAAATTTATGTTCTCAAAAGGAGACCGCTGCACTTTTTAGAAAACACAATTTTGATCTAATTATTCATTTGGCTGGTTTAATTAAAACAGGTTTTTCTTATTATGATGGAATAACTGAACTTTTTTCCAATAATGTAATAGCAACCTACAATCTACTTTCTAATGCCATAAATATTAATAAAGCAGCAAAATTTATTTATACATCTAGTATGACAGTATACGGTATTCCTGAATATTTACCGGTAGACGAATTTCATCCAACAAATCCGTTAGATTTTTATTCGACTACCAAATTGATGTCGGAAAAAATGATTCATTTTTTATCAATGAATTCTAAACTAAATTATTTTATCCTAAGATTACCAGGAATTTTTTCCAGTACAAGACGGAGTGGTACTCTATTTAATTTTGTGGAAGACGCTTTATCGAACCGAAATATAACTATTAAATTAAATAGAAAAATCCCTTGGGATATTATTTGTATAGATGACGTTATTGAAGTCATTTCGGCTTGTATTTATAACAAATCCGCAGAAAATGTAATTATCAACATAGACTACGGAACTAAAATTGAATTTAGAATAATTGCAGAAAAAATAAAAAAATTAACGAATTCTAAGTCTAATATTATAAATGATTTCCCTTTTAATGAGACTCCATTTTATTTTGATAATAAAAATGCAAAACAAATTTTAAATCTAAAATTACCTTCACTTGACTATCGATTAAAAGAATATGTAAATTATTTTAAAAATGTCTGAAACAAAAAAGGACTTAAAAGGAAGGTTAAAAACAGCCATTTACGTCTGTCAATCAGCCGGGAAAGCATTAATGGCTTTACGAGATTTAGACTTACCATTAAAAATGGTAGGCACCCAACTTAAATCTACTGCTGATATTGCTGCTGATAAATGGATTAGAACAATTATTGAAAGCATATATCCAAACGATTACATTATTTCAGAAGAAACTGATAATAAAATTCGTTCTTATAAATTAGATAAATTCTGGGTATTGGATCCTCTTGATGGAACTAAGAGTTATCACGGCGGCTATAACGGTTTTTGTGTTCAAATAGCGTATGTTGATAATAAGCAAATACAAATAGCAGTTGTTTATTGGCCGGTCAAGAATAAAACTTATTGGGCTATAAAAGATCAAGGCTCTTATGTTGAATTTAAAAGGAAAACTACTAAATTAATGGTTAGTAAAAAAAGGAAAATCTATATTGATAGCCACAGAGCAAGAGGTCGCTGTTTAAAAATAATTCAAGAATTAGGTACAGATAAATTTATGGAATTAGGCAGCTATGGATTAAAAATCTGTAATATTGCTGAAGGAAAAGCTGATATTTTTATTAAAAATGTACCCTCTATGATTTGGGATATAGCACCAGGTAGTCTGATACTGTCCGAAGCAGGTGGAACTTTAACAACGTGGAAAGGTGAAGCATTCGTAAATCCTTTCAAGGATAAATTAACAACTTTACTTGTTTCCTCAAAAGATAATCACAAAGAATTTTTAGATAAGATAAAACTATTTAATGCCTAATTCAGCTTTTCAATTCCGTATAAACAATCTCCCTTTTGACACAGGATACAGAAAAACAAAATATAACAAATTGCCACAAAAATTGCCATTTCTTCTTGTTTATAATAAAAGTTTAGGTATCATAACACAGGGATTGACAAGAAAAGCTAAAGAGTTTCTTAAAAAATATTACGAATCAGGAGGGTATGGATCTACTCCACTCGGGGAAGGCACTTTTGGTAAAAGACGTGCGTTATTTATAATGGAGTATATTGAAAAATCCTTAAAAGAAAATCATAAAAATATTAGTGATTTAAGCTTCCTTGAAATTGGAAGCTCTTATGGATATTTACTCAGTTTGCTTAAGACGAAAAAAGCTAAAGAAGTATTAGGCTTAGAGCCGGGTAAGGAAGGAATTCTAGGCGCAAAAAAGTATAAAGTAAAAGTTATTCGCGACTTTTTCCCAACAAAGCTATTAGTCAAAAAGTATGATTATATTCTCTCCCATTGCGTGCTGGAACATATAGAAAATCCTTTGGGAGCGTTGATTGAGATGAAAAAGGCTATAAATAAAAAGGGCGGAATTGTATTTGTAGCAGCACCAGACAGTGAGAGAAAAATGAAAGTTGGAGATATTTCTATTCTTACCCATCAACACGTTAGTTACTTTACAAAAAAATCCTTAACATTACTTTTGAAAATGTCTGGGTTAAGTAATATTAAGGTTGTAAGTTCCAACAACACAGCAATGTTAATTGGCTGGGGGAAATCATCTGTCACGAAAAAAATCGATGATTCTAATACATTTATAAATGACAATCTACTTCGGATATTTTCTAAAAACGTTAATAAGAATCTTAAAACTCTCAGGAGTAAAATTAAAAATTTTGAATATAAGCACAAGCAGAAACAAATCGGTTTATATGGTGATTATGGGATTTTAAGATGTTTGTTAAAATTCAAAGGTGAACCTAGAATGTTTGATGGCGACTCTGCCAAGTGGGGTAAATATGTAGTTGGAAGTTCAAAACCAATTGAATCTCCAAAAAATTTGCTTACTAATCCGGTAAACGTTTTATTCATTGCACCAATTGATTACGATCAGGAAATTAGAGAGGATTTAAAAAAAATTGGTTTAAATGATAAAATAACACAAATTGTTTCTTTGAAAGAGATCTATGAGAAAAATAGCAGGTTCAAATATATTGTTGGTAGTAGCACACCCAGATGATGAAGTTCTAGGATGCGGAGGTACGATTTTTGAAAATACTAAAGCAGGAAACAGAGTATGGTGTCTAGTATTGGGAGAAGGAATAACCTCGAGAGCTGATTTAACTGTGATTCAAAAAAAGAAATTATTAAATCTCCTTAAAAATTCCGCTAAAAATGCTAACCGTTTGTTGAACGTTGAAAAAGTAATTTTAAGGAATTTCCCTGATAATCAATTTGATAGTGTTCCTTTGTTGAAAATAATTCATTCAATTGAGAACATTGTTGAGAAATTTTGCCCTAATGTGATTTTTACTCACTCGTTATCTGATGTAAATGTTGATCACCGCATAGTGATTAAAGCGGTTGAAGCGGTAGTAAGGCCAGGGATAAGACAATATATTGAGAAGGTTTTTTCGTTCGAGGCTCCATCGTCAACTGATTGGAATTTTATAAAAAAACCTTTCAGGCCAAATGTTTTTGTTTCACTTGAAAAAAATTCATTAGATAAAAAGATCGGGGCACTTAAGAAATACGAAGGTGAAATTAGAAAATTCCCTCATCCTAGGTCTGAAACGTACCTAAGAGCTCTTGCAACCGTAAGAGGGGGGCAATCAGGATATAAGTTGGCTGAGGCTTTTGAGCTTATCTATTCTCGCATGTTATAATCCTTTGCAACAAATTATGGGCGGGAAAAAACCTTCTTTTGAAAAATCATCTAATATCTCTTTCAAAATAGCTGGCAGAATGGTTGGTTATGGGCAACCAAGTTTTATTGTTGCTGAGATTTCGGCAAATCATCAACAAAAGTTTAAATTAGCTGTGAAAATAATTGAAGCTGTTGCTAAGGCTGGAGTGGATGCAGTAAAAATTCAGACATCAACGCCTGATTTGTTGACGTTAGATTCTAAAGCAAAACCTTTTATCGTAAAAGGTGAAAATATTCCAAAGATTTGGAGCGGGAAAAGTCTTTTTAATTTATATAAGAACGCTTGTACTCCATGGGAATGGCATGCTCGTTTAAATGAAGTTGCTAAAAAAGCGGGAATAATACTGTTTTCTACACCTTTTGGAGATGAAGCAGTTGATTATTTAGAAGAAATGTCTGTACCGTGCTACAAAATTGCTTCTTATGAAGCTTTGGATGTACCTTTACTCCGCAAGGTAGCAAAAACTAAAAAACCGGTTATTATTTCTGAAGGTTTTTATCCCGTGGAGGATGTAGAATTTTCGATTCAAACGTTAAGGGATGCCGGCGCAGAGGAGATTGCTGTTTTACATTGTCTTTCTCAATACAGCGAAAAACCTAGACTGGAAGATGCTAATTTACTAACTCTCATAGAAATCAAGAAACGATTTGGAGTAGTGAGTGGTTTTTCTGACAATAATGGTGGAATCGAAATACCAATTATAGCTGCGACTATGGGGGCATCAATAATTGAGAAACATGTCACATTAAGAAGACGCGATGGCGGATTGGATGCCAGTTTTTCACTCGAGCCAAGGGAATTAGAAGAAATGGTAAAAGGAATAAGAAGAGCGGAAAAGGCTATTGGTAAGATTGAGTATGGTCAATTGACTCCCGAGGCCAAAGAGGCTGAGACATTTTGCAGATCTTTATTTATTGTTAAATCAGTAAAAAAAGGTACCACTCTAACAACGGTTAATGTTAGGCCAATAAGGCCTTCTGATGGGCTTTCACCCAAATACTGGGATGACATTATCGGAAAAAGAGCAGCCTCAGCAATAACTGCTGGAACGCCTCTATCTTGGGATTTAATTGAGAAGTGAGTAACAAACATGTTCCCGTCTACGTATAAGAAAGCGTCCAGAGTTTACAATAGCACAGTCTCATTTTCAAAGCATTGGATTTCAACATATTATCCCAACCGTAATCTCAAATTTTACGGTGTTTCAGTCGAGGACGTTCAAGCTTTTTCCCAACATTATTTCTTCTCGTGTTTACTTGAAAATTTACCTATTGATAATACTTGGGCGCAATACCCCAGAACAACAAATAGAGTTGCAAAAGAAGCAATTAAAGAGCCTGCAAATAAAATTCGATATACAATAATTCAGTTTCTTGGAAGACTAATTTTCCCCAGGACTGATGTTCATCGTTTAGTGAGCACAGATATTGTTATTCTGTCTAGTGGCAGGCACCTAATTGATCTATTGCCATTGATTCTTCATTTAAATGCAAAATTCAAAGTATTGATCGTGGGGAAAATGTCTGATGACGCAAAAAAGTTCTTAAAAATGAAGAAGATAAATTTTTTGGATATTCCCAGCGGCACAAGTTTTATTCCAAGATGGCAACGCTTAAATTATTTGTTTAAATTTTTATGTAAACCGTGGAAGAACAAGCATGGGCACAAATTTTTAAATAATCCATACTGGAAAAATAGGCTTATGTATTTAAGAGTTATGCAATTCCCGGAAATAGCTGCGCTTTTGACGCTGGCAAATAGTCTTTTTTTGCACACGAAACCTAAATTACTTTTAACCTCTAGCAGTAATGACACATTTGGATCTGCTTTTTCTTTAATCGCCAAACGTCAGAAAATCAAAGTGGCAGATTTGCAACACGGTTTTATTCCATTTGCTATTGATGTCCCCTTTTGCCACAGAGATTTTTTTTTGGCATGGGGAAAAATTTTCAATAATTATTATTTTAATGCTAATGAAAAAATGGTTATTGTTGGTTGTCCATCTCAAAAAAAAATGCGCGCGAAGAGACTTATTTCTTTAAAAAAACTTAAGATTGTTAAAGTACTCGTTCTTTGGGCTCCCGCCTTTGACACTGGCTCCCCATTTAGATTTCAATCTGATGCTAAGACTCTGAATGATTTGGTGAAAGGTTTGTCACAGCTTCCACCAAATTATCAAGTAACTATCAGAAAACACCCTGCGTGCAAAATTGAAAATCGTTTAAAAGAACTAATTTTATCCAAAAATATTTATTTCGATTCTTCACGAAACGCTTTGGATGCCATTAAGTCAAATGACATTGTAATAACTCAGCCTACCAGCGCTAATTTTATTGCCATAATGCATAAAAAGCCTTTATTATTTTTTAATAACTCTTGGCTTAATTTAAAATTTGGTGATCCTCTGATTAAATCTGGCTCCGCTGTCAACGTTCCGTGCAGTTCACTGTCAGAAATTAATAAATATATTTTAAAACTAGTTACTGATATAGCGTTGCTTAAAAAGCAAAGGAATGCTCAAACCGTTTATTTTGAAGAATACTGTCCTTACTTTGGCAAGGATTCATGGAAACAAATAGAGAAAATAATAAAAACAGAAATTAAGTCAAAAGATAACGAAACGCACCTCGAGAACATTTAGAGCCTTAAGAAAGATAGATATAAATAATGTTACTCTCGTTGCTGTGAGTAATCTCTTTTAGCTCTGGGTTTTCTACTGATTTTCTTCCTTTTAGTTCACAAAATCTAAGACTTTATTATTAATGCTAAGCTGAGTTAAAATTGTTTGAGGAGTTTACAGTATTTTCGACGGGTTACTTTAGCTGTATCTTTTAAAATAAAGTTGCACTTAAAGTAATAAACAAAATTAAAAACAAGGTTAACAATTGAAAAAAACTTTTACGAATACCCTGGAGAGCAATCGAGAAAATGAGCAGAAAAACTATTTATGAGAGATCAAACGACCGAACAAGAAAGTTGTCTACTTGATTTATCAGGCAATTGGAGAAAAAGAGATAAAAAGTACTTGGATCAACTTTTGGCGGATTCAGGACGTTCTATCGAACTTATTTTAAGGCGATTACCTCATCCACTATTAATAAAGACTGTAGCAGATATAGGCTCTGGCTATGGAACATTCTCAATTAGTTTGGCTTTAAAAGGAATTAAAGCAACGGCAATCGAACCTTCGAAGAGTGAGAGAGAAATTGCATCTTCTATTTTGAAGAGACATGCGAAGGCTAAGAAATACTTGCGAATTATTAACGCAAAAGCTGAAAAACTTCCCCTTAGTAATAATTCTTTTGACTTCTGTATTCTTTCCCAAGTATTAGAGCATGTAGAGAGTCCTGCAAGGACAATAAAGGAAGCTTCTAGGATCTTGAAACTCGGTGGATACCTTTATTTAGGATCGCCAAACTATATATTTCCAGTAGAACAACACTACGGTTTATTGTATTTTCCTTTTATGTCTAAAGAGCTTCTGTACCGGTGGGTTTTATTTTATTTTAAATATTTTAAAAAACAAAATTTTAAAAATAAAGATTTATTGAAAACAAAAAAATTTGTTAAAAGCTTGAATTACACAAACCATAAAATGATAAAGAGTTTATTTGAAAAGAATCATTTAAAAATATATTGGTTCGTTTCAAATGATAACACGTCGGTTTTGCAACAGATCAATAATCACTGGAGAGTAAGTCCTAGTATTAAGTCGATACCTCTAATAATGATCTCCATACCAGTAAAAATCGTAAGACTTCTATTTAATATAACAGGGCTTTTACCTAGAAAACTAGAATATTTAGTTATCAAAGTTGAATGAATTTGAAGTAGAAAAGATAAACGGTAAAACCAAGAGTAATAATATCGAAGCTGAAAAGTGCTATTGATGTTAATACCATCCATCGATGGCTTGGCTGAAATCTTTTTACTAACTTTTGTATAATATAGACAACCCCAAGACAAATTATAACTTTACTAAAGAGTAGTAATAAATTATGGAAAAACTGCCGATTATCAGCCATGTTCATCCCGATAACATGCTTAAATATATTTACTATTTCACTTTGTGAATAAAGATATACTGGCAGAATAATCACCATAATATTTAAAAGCCTACTTTTAAAAAGATTTTTAAGATTAGACAAATTACAGAGACCAAAACCAAAAATGATAGCAAGTGGGAGGTACACAATAAATAAGTCTTTGGCGTGCATAGCTGCAAAGAGGAAATTTTCTAAAAATAATAGTGCCAATGCAGACGATATATATATAATGCAAAGTCTTATGTAGATGTTAATTTTTTTTACCTTTAGACAAAAGACTAAAATAATGAATTCCACAAATATCAGCAGAATAACGTTTACAAAATTCGGAAAATTAACCGTTAAGGCACCATAACCCGACCAAAAAGTTTTGAAGATCGTGAGAAAAAAGCTGTTGATATAATTTATGAGGCCAATATTTTGCAACAATGTTTCATGGTAATGCTCTCCTGGTAAACTTTTCAATACATTGAATTCTATTACACTGCCATAAATGTATAGTGATCTTAAAACATACAGTCCTGCCGTCATTAGAAATGTAACTAGAAAAGTAAGACCGCAAAGAAGCCTATACTTGATCTTGTTGTTGAATTTTCCAGAGTTTATCCAGAATGAAACCAAAATAGGCGGAATTAAATTAATAATACTATTTTTTGTCAGAAATCCGAACCCAAAAAGAATTCCTAAAAGGCCATAAAATCTCACTGATCTCTTTATTTTCAAGCGTGATAAATCAAGATAAATTATGATGGTTGTAATAAAAGATAATAATGTCACATTAGTTATGGTCGTAAAGATATGTAAAAACATTGGGTTAAAAAATAGCAGTAAAGAGGCATTTTGTAATAATTTATTATTAAAAATCTTTTTTGAAAGTTTCCAAGTCAATAAAATAATGAAAAATCCGAAAAAAGATGAGACCAGCCTTTCTGAATGAATAAGAATAGTTTTCTTGTCCCATTTTAAAAGTAGCTCCCTTTGAGTGTGGACAAATTGTGCATATTCCCCTTTTCGCAGCAAATTAATCTTCGGATTAATTCGAAAATAGTTATCATTAAACTCTTCAAGACGAGAGATTTTGATAAAAGGAACAAGGGTTAAATAGTAAAGTGGTGGGTGCCACAAAAAACATCCATCTTTAACTTTTAGATCGGGCAATTTATTACGATGAGCGATATAATCAGCATGACAAAAGTGTCCAGGTTCGTCAGCCCCTTCCAGAACTGGAGTAAAAATATTCCATATGGCGAATAGAACAACCAATAGAATAATCTGCAGTTTAAAGATTTGCATCATACTACTTAGATTTTGTGTAGCTCCCAACTGCCGTGTGAGTTTTTTATTACAATGTAGTTTAATTTGTATCCTGGCGTGAAATTATTTGCCTTGATGCATGCTTGAATTTCTTTTGTGAGCAAATCGACTTTTCGACTATCTCTTGACTCAAGAGCTAGGAAACTCGAGGCCAAATTTATAATATCCGAATCGTGAAATTGATTTTGCGAAAGAATACCAATGTTGCAAATTCTTTTTATGGCTTCTTCTGATGTAATCCAACTTCTGTCGCCTGGGGCAATATAAATCCACCTTCCGGTATTGGCTATGATTTCATTGTTTAGGTCAGGTGAAAAGCTGGCAATTACGTCATTTTGTTCAGTTCTAATAAAAAGTTGTTCAATTAATTGCCGATGGCTTTTGTCCAAGCTTAAATTACTTTGGTTACTTTTAACCCAAGAAATTTGCCTACTTATTCCTATGAATAATATCACTGCCGACATTAAAATCCAGATTTTCTTTGCCCGTGGAATTATTTTCTGTACGATTAAGAACAATGTGAGAGTTGATAATGGTGCAATAATTCTCGATATCCAGTGATCGGCTTGAAAATTGATTCCAAATATAAACTGATGCAAGTCGATTAAGAAGCAGGGAACTAATATATAACAAAAAAGTACTTTACTTATAGTATCTCTTCTTAGGAAAAGTAAAAGTAAACTAAAAAATATATATCTCAATTGAATTGGAAACATGTAACTTTTTTCAAATGTGAATCTATGAATAAATTCTGCGGTCGACAATTGATTTTGCTGGAATACTAAATTAATTAAGAAAGGTATGGATAATGTGAAGATTATTATTGATGCAATGAACAAACTTTTAACTGGAATTCTTTTGATGAATTTTAATAAAAGAATGCCAGATGCTATAGATACTACGGAAGATACAAAGACTGAGGTGTATAAGGAGAGAGCAATCGAGAGGGATACCGCTATGAGATTTTTAATGTTACGAAAATTTTCATTTATGACAATTACTGTTAGAAAAAAAGCTGCGAAAACAAACATTGTAGATATTTGAGGATGTGGGATTCTTGCAAAGAATAAAGGTCCATTTGAATCACCAGTAAGCAATGTGCCGTAACTTTGGAGTTTAGGAAATAGTATTGATAAAAAAGGTATAAAAACCACTCCAAGAGACGTAGCAATTGAAAATGGATCTTGAAAGTTAAATTTTTTAAGAAATATGTAGATTGATAAAAACATTATTGGGGGGAATATAAAGCTTGAAATCAAAAAAGCTCGGGCTACAGAACCGGTAATTTCATAAAAGACTACTAAGGGGAAAACACTTAGTAATTCACTAACATACGGTGAGGCCTGGTTTCTTTGTTCCCAAATATAGGGATCCCCACTCCAATGGTTTTTTACTATCTGCCAGACTTCCGGTGCATATGTATACGTTTCTTCCGTGAGATATGACGCTTTTCCGCTTATAAGTGGAGAGTAATCTTTGCCAAATTTGAAGACCCCGTATAAATACGGCAACGAAAAGACTAACCCTATCACAATTGCCATCAATATGACTTTCCGGTTAAACTCCATTCTTCTTGGTGTTGAAAAAATTTTTTAAGTTAGTTTCTGAAATTTCCTGATGAATAAAATATGTTTGGACGTTTTCTGTGTTCTTAATAAGTAAATTAAGCTTTTTAGAATTAAGCATCAATTTATTCATCGTCTTACGTAGAAATGCTATTTCAGGAACAATCTTGCTTCCTCCTCCTTGTGAAATAATTATATGGCTTATTAGATCATTGCCGTTTGTCAAAACGGGTACTTTGTGGTTTGTCAGCGTCAATAAACGCGCTCTGTGAGAATAATAATCTTCAAGCGTTTTTTTTGGAAGATGGACGGCAAAGGCCACATCCTTCAAGGAAAGGGCAAGATTTTTAGGGTTTTGCCAAGGCAGAAGTTCTATTTGATTTTTGGGAATATTTTTGAGGTTTTTTATAAAATCTTTATAAATTTTTTGATAGCCAGTGCCAGGATGATATGCACCAATAATTCTTAGTTTCCAATTCGGGTGTTTTTTAGAAAGAGCTGAAAAAGCTCTTGCAAGCGGCATAGGGTCGAACCAAGGATAGATTCCACCAAACCAAAGGATAATTTGTTGAGGTGTCCTTTCGAACTTTATCGGCTTCGGTGCTCCTGTAGGGATAGATGATATATCGAATGGCATGATCTTTATGTCTAATGATTGTGCAGTTTTTATCCAATATTTTTTTTGCCTTTTGTTAGCGACTAAAAAATGGTCACCACGTCTTAAAATATTTTTTACAGAATTTTTAGCTTTTATTTTATCCAACAATATTTTGGGATTAAATTTTGAGTAATAAATATCTTTTTCTAAAAATACCGGTGTATATAAATCTATTATTAATAGTTTATCTTTGGGTATCTCCGATGCTACCTGACTACTAATTGAAAATGGTTTTGTACTGATCATAATATAGGCGGAATCGATATTATTAAAAATTGATTGGTTAAACTTGTCGTAGATACTGACCTTTGCACCCTTCGTTTTTAACCACTTGTTTAGCTCGTTGATTCTAATAGATATACCAGTCTGCAATTTTGCATTTAAGGGAATAGGCGAAAATAACGCAATTTTTTTAATTTCCATTTTTAGATTTCTTGAGTATAAAAAAATGATGATAAGGGTTTTCCTTAGGATAATAATCTTTCTCAATAAAAAAACCGCAATTTTTTATTTTAGCTCTTACCTTAGAAACACTAAACGACTTTTTGCCGATTTCCCAGTAATGCTCTGCTGAAAATACATGTTTGATAGGAAAATCAACTTTAACCATTATTTCTTTTCTAGGAATAAATGGTATGATTTTAAGAGCAAAATAAAGATTAGTAATACTAAAATGCGGTAAAGTAATTACGACACTATGTCTGGAAACCCTTTTTATTTCTCTCAATGCTTTTGGAAATTTTTCAAAAGGCAAATGCTCCAAAACTTCTGCACAAAGTACTAAATCAAAACTATTTTTTTTAAAAGGCAGTTTCATGACATTACCTACAACGTCTGGTTTTAGGGATTTATCAAAATCGCAAGTTACAGTTTCAAATCCTAATTTCTTGAGGTAATCAGAAACAGTTTTATTGCCAATTCCAATTTCAAGAATATTTTTTGGCTTTAGATTTAAAACTTCATTTATTTGGTACCAATAACTTATCCAACGCGCTTTAGAGTCATATTTTAAATTGAAGTAATGTTCAGGTTTTACTTGAATTTTACTCACTTTGTCTTTATCAGGATGTTGAAATCCTCTATGGCTCGAATCACTTTATCCTGATCTTTTTTTAACAGTGAAGGGTAAAGCGGCAAAGTTAAAAGTGATTTCCATATCTTTTCGGTATTAGGTACATTTGCTGTCAAATGCATTTTTTTATAGTATGAGAAATGATGAACAGGCATATAATGAACGCCGGAGGACACTTGTCTTTCTTTAAGAAAAATGTTTAATTTGTCTCTATAATCTGTTTTAATCACATAATTATGACAAGCGCTTTTAGCCCAAGATTTAGTAGTGGGCGTTTTTAACCATTTGAATTTCTTGAGAAAATGATTATATCGCGCTGTTAAGCTTCGTCTTTTTGTGTTCGCCCTTTCGAGCTTTTTAAGTTGAACAATTCCAATTGCTGCTGTAATGTCATTCATGTGATATTTATACCCCAGATCGATAACATCATAGTACCACCCGTATTGACGATATTTTTTGGCACTTACCAGTTCCTCACGCTCCCAGGTACCCTTATTAATGCCAACCCACCTCAAGTTTTTAACCTTTTCTGCCAGTTTAGACTCGTTAGTTGTAATCATTCCCCCGTCAGCAGTCGCTAAATTTTTTACGGCATGAAATGAGAAGCAAGTAATATTAGATAAGCCACCTATCATTTTCTGTTTATACCTTGAGCCCGCCGCATGGCTTGCGTCTTCAACAACAAAAAGATTGTACTTTCTAGCAAGTGAGTGGATAGCATCCATGTCAGCAGGATGACCACCAAAATGAACAGGTATAATGGCCTTGCTTTTGTTTGTTATTTTTTTTTCCAAGTCTTTGGGGTTCATACATAATGTTTCTTCTTCTATATCCACAAACACTGGCTTTGCGCCCACATATAAAGCAGCGTGCGACGTGGAAACAAAAGTAAGTGACGGAACTAAAACTTCATCACCACGACCTACTCCAAGAGCGAGAAGACTTAAGTGTAGCGCGGCTGTTGCCGAAGATAAGCCAATTGCAAATTTGGAATCAACGTATTTGGCGAACTTCTTTTCAAATTCCTCAGTTACTGGACCTAAACCTATCCAGCCACTTTTAATTACTTTGGCTACGGCATTAATTTCTTCCTGGTCCATAGCAGGTCTAAAAACCGGTAAAACGGATGAGTTTGAAGCCCTGCTTTTAGATTTTATCATTATCGAATTGTATTATATTACTGCACGAAGGCCAAGTTATGACGACTTCCATCTTAGAGTATTTTTGTTTGGGCGGGATAAGACTTGATGAAAAACGTTTCTTCAATCACCTGCATATTTTTCAAAAAAGTCTTGTATAAATTTTACCGAAAAAAATAGGCACATAAGTAAAATAGGGTAAAAGTAACGATAACTAAACACCGGGTGTATAAAAATTATCAAATATGATGCAATACCTGATGAGAAAATTAAAAAAGACATTAATTCCTTCTTTTTTACGATAAATACATTTTCGATTATTCCAACAAAAGCTATTGTTGAAAACAATACCCACCAGTGGTGGGTGAATAAATCTTTAAAAAATGCGACATGAACATCTGCAATAGATTTTAATACGAAATTCATTGTTTGACTGAAAGAATAATTATTGTGGTAAAGCCCGAAATAATTCTGGTTGTACAAGAGTGTTTCATAAAAATTTCTTTCTTTAAGTAAAAACGAAATAAAAATATAAAAAAATGCCAAGGCGAAAGTAGAGAATGCGATTTTCCGAATTCTTATAATAATTAACTTTGATTTCCCCAAAAAATAGTATATGCACAAGAGAATTAATGATAAAGGAAGCATCAATATGCTTTCTTCTCTGTTGAAGAAAGACACGCCAAGAGTTACTAAGTAGTAAATTAAAAACTTTTTCTCTCCTTTATTGATAAATTGGTAGATTAAAATGAGTTGAATAATCCAAAAAACAAATCCTATCGTGTCTGTAAGTATGTAGGTTGACCAGTCTAAAAATGGGTAATAGGCAATAAGTAAAGCCAGCAAAAGGTACAAAAAGAAAGAATTTAAGAAATTTTTTAAAAGAAGAAATAATAGTATAAATATCGCGATATAAGAAATAAAAATTGGCAGAATTAAGGAGACGTATTCAGTAAAAAATATAGAGATGATTACTGAAATTGCGGGATAAAATGGCCTTTTTTTAAAAAATGAAAATGAATAGTCGTAAGACTCATTTTTTATAAAGAAATTTCTAGTAATTTCGTCAGAATTTTTCAAATCCACTTGACCCATAATCCTTTTCCTTGCTTTTTCATAACTATCCCCTTTCATTTGATAGTAAAGCTGCTTGTAAAAATAACTGTCGGAAAGATATGGAGTCTTGTGTCTCAAAATTAAGATGAATTGTAAGGCTGCAAAGACCAACAAAATACTTATTGGAAGATATTTTATTAAAGTCCTTGAATTTACTTTTCTCGCCATTTTAAAAAAGAAGTAAGGAATAATCCTTGTAAAGCTAAACATAAAATGATAATTATCGGAATCAAATTTAATTTAATAAAGTAAGTTTTATACAGACTTAATTGATTTATAAACTTACCGACGTTGCCAAAATCATTGTAGCATTTCGACATATAATAAAGTGAACGAATTGGCTGTTTTTGCAGTCCAACCTTATTCGTTTAGCATGTCATATCGACCTAAAATAGCTCTTGTCCATGATGTTTTTGTTCAAAATTAGAATTTTAAAATTAAACCTTTAGACTTTGTTTTTATTTGGAATTTAATCTCGTTAAATTGAGCGGATATTTGTTAACTGCGATAATTTTATTATGATAGAGAGACGTTTTTATTCAGCTTTAACTGTTGCTGTAAATAATGTCAGAACATCGCTTTTTTAATAAATTTTAAACACCAAGTATTGTCTTTAAACGTTTAGAGTGGATGCCTGTTTCGATTTCTTTAGTATTTTTCAAAACATACTGATACTGCACTAACAATTTACATTTTATTTTAAAACTTAAACGTTAGTTTTTAATGGCATAGTAAAAATACTTCAGAAGTTATTTGACTACTTCAACAACAGTATTCCAGCAAAAGTACTTTGCAGGTGGTAAAAGTTTTAATAAAATTTTGTCTAAATTTATCAGTACTTTTAAAACCGCTTTCTGGCTTCCTCTAAGCGTTAAGATTTTACGCCAGTATCTTTCTTCATTGGGGCTAATTCTTGCAACAATAAAAAACCAAACGAATATTATTAAGGTTAAACATTCATATTCTCTATGAGCTACAGTTGTAAAAAACTTTGCCATTGAATCTATTTGCTTAAAAGTTAGCGGTTTTTCCATTGGTGTCCTTACTGTGTCTGCAATTATTCTATAAATGTTAATTATCGGATTGTAAGCAAGAGGTTCAACGAAAATTCCTTTTCCACCAGGTTTTAGAACTCTGTAAATTTCCTTTGCCGCCTTATTAAGATCCACATGGTGAAGAACACCATTACCAAAAACGTAGTCAAAATATTGATCTTTAAATTTTAAATTTTCGGCGGTCATTGTTTGGAACTTACAATTTTTCCAGACTTTATTTTTTGCCGCCAATTTTTTTGCTAGGGCAATGGATTTTGACGATATATCAATGGCTTCCACGTCAGCACCTTTTAATGCCCAATAAACGGCCGTTTCCCCAAAGCCACAACCTAGATCCAAAACTTTTTTCCCTTTTAGATTACCAAAAGTATTTCGAGCCATTCTATTTTCCTGAGCAGCAAAAGAGAAATTTTCTCTAATGTTAACGTCCTTTAAGTCCATTGAAGCGGCATAAGTATCGTGAAACTTTTCTTCTACAATTTGTCTTTGAGTTTTTTTCATTTTTTAAAAAGCTAGGTCGAATATTATAACGTTGACGTCTCTGATCATTTAATAGCTGTTTTTGACTCCTTTTGTAGATTTAATGATATAAAGTGGCCTTTTTTTAACTTCCTCGTAGATTCTACCTAGGTATTCGCCAATAATTCCTATGGCAGTTAATTGAATACTTCCCAAAAATAACATAATGACGATTGTCGATGACCATCCCTTTACGGTAGTTCCCCCTGTCTGAAGATAAAGAGTGTAAAAAATGAAAACAATTGCCCCAAGAGCCGTTGCTAAACCTAAAAGCGATGCAATTCTTAAAGGGAAGTAGGAAAACGAGAAAATTGCATCGAGGGCCAACTTAAACATTTTGATCGGGGTGTATTTGGATTTGCCTGCATAGCGATTTGGCCTAACAAACTCGACACCTGTCTGTTTAAAACCTACCCAAGCGATTATACCTCTCAAGAATCTTTGGTATTCTCTCGTTTCTCTTAACGTCAAAATAACTCTTTTCGAAATTAATCTAAAATCTCCAACATTGGCAGGTATTTTAGTCCCAGACAAAAGATTTAGAAGACCATAAAAAATATGTGCTATGTTTTTTTTAAATAAGTTATCCTCATTTCTAGAAACGCGAATTCCGTACACAACATCATATTTTTTTTTCCATTTTATAATCATTTTCGGAATTAATGCAGGAGGATCCTGCATGTCCGCGTCCATAATAATTGCAGCATCTCCCTCTGCGTAATCTAAACCGCAAGTTATTGCAATTTGGTGTCCAAAGTTTTTTGAAAGATTAATAAGTTTTACTTTCTTATCATGACTTATTAAATTGTTTAGAGTTTTTTCCGTATTGTCTAGTGAGCCATCATTTACGAAAATAAACTCATAGTTAAAATCAGCTAACTGCTCTTTTACTTTCTGATAAATATTTCTTACATTATCTTCTTCGTTGAAAACAGGAATTACTATAGATATTAAAGATCTTTTACTTGACATGCTTGAATTCTATCAAAAAAGCAGTTATTTAAAAACTTATTTTTGTTTTTAATTTGCTAGTATAAATTGAATTTTTTTTCTTTCCTCTTTGCCATTTTGTGAATTGTATTATACATAAGATTAAACTGCTAGTTTTTGATGCGGTTTTCTTTTGAACATTATCAAAATCTTTTTGCCTCGAATAGCTACGTACTTTTGCCCTACAAAACCATCATGTTTATAAAGTTTGATTGCAATCTTATTTTCAACTAAGACTTCCAATTTCAAGCTTTCCATACCTAGTCTATCAAAAGCTACTTGCTCTATTTTGTCGAGCAAAACTCTTCCATAACCACGATTTCTAAATTTTCCGTCTACTATAAATCTACCAATTTTTGCCGTTTTTTTATTCAAGTTTATATCATAAATTGCGCCTACTCCAATTTTTAAGTGGTTTTTAACTAGTGTGAACATATAGTCATCGCGCTTTTGAAGGTAATTATGAAACCATTTTTTTTGATCATTTTTGCTTATTTGGTCCTGTTGATTTATAAAAAATGAGAAATTTTCGTTTCTTGTCTTGCGCACAAATTCAAGATTAGTTTTATCTAAAGGTATTAATTTAAATTCGTCCATTGCAGAAAATATAATTTGTGAAAGTCCCATGGCATAGTTTTTGGTATTGTAAATTTTGGCAAGCTCTTTGGTATTTTTTTTAAGTTTATTTTGCATGTTTTTGCTTTTTAATAAGAACTTAATTGCACTTTTAAGCTGCTTAGAATTTTGTGGTGAGACTTTAATAATATTGCTGTAATTTTTAAGAAAATAATGCTCTATGCCCACAACATCACTTATAATTATCGGTTTAGAGCATTGGATACAGTCAGTTAGAGTCATTTGCCCACTTGAACGGTTCATTTCTTTAATTGGTATTACGATTATTGTGGCTTTTTTGTACCATTGGGCAGTTTCGTAATAAGGGAGATCAAAATAAACTTTTACATTTGTTGGTAATTCTAAATTTTCAAGATTATCTTTTTTGCAAATGATAATAAAAGAAACTCTCGGAAGGGTGTTTGCTGTAGAAATTAGTGTTTTATAATCTCTGGCTCTGTCTTTACCGATTGAAATAACAGTATTTTTCAGTGTTTTTAATCTAATAAATCTTGACATGTTAAAAAAATTTGCGTCAGAACCCATCGGTAAAAAAGCACAAGTTGCAGGGTTGTAAATTCCCAGTTTAATAAGTTTTTCCTTTTCTATGGGAGCGTGATAGAGAATCTGATCAGCGGCAGTAAGAATCCATTTAAAAAAGTAAACAAAAGGAGTTTTTTTGTTTTTCTCTAGTGTAGTTTTTAAGTTACCATTGATATAAAACAACCCTACTGCATAAACAACAGGCTTTCTTATAAGTTTTAACCTCTTCAAAAAACATATTGCTAAACCGATACCGTCAGTATTAACTACAATACAATCATCTTTATTCAAAAATGGCAAAAGCAGAAAAGCTCTACCTAATTTAAAGTCGATATCTATTTGGGAAAAGAATAATTTATGAAAAGGCAAAAATATTATATCTAATAGTCTTTCAAGTCGTGCTGAAACATCTTTATAGTTAGCATGAAACACTGTTTTTTCTAAATAGTTCAAACCGTACAACGCGTTATCTGGACTATAGCCGTTTTTCACATCCTGATAGATTTTATCCCGATTAGTAGGGTATATGAAAAATAATTTTTTCATTTTATTTGCAGAATCATTTAATAGAATACTTGCTTTGCAACCAGCAGTTTATTTAGTTTTTTTATAAAATTTCATTTATTTGATTTAAGAGTTAATCTAACTTTGTTTTTATTATATTTAACGTTGTAATAATCGCTTTTTGATAGTTAATGATCCTTTTATTCATAAATACTTTTTAATTCTAATATCTCTTTTTTGATAAGCGTAGATAAATCATAATTTTCTAATATATATTTTCTTGCATTTTTTGCGAGTTTTTGTCTTAGCGATCTACTTTTTAATAACCTTGTCAAACCTAGTTTTAATGACTTTACATTTTGTTTGACAAGAATACCATTTTGTCCATTGTTGATTATGTCATTCATGCCTTCGACGTCAGAGCCTAAAACTGCTTTCTCTGATGCCATTGCTTCAAATAGTGCTTTTGGGCTACCCTCTATTAAGGATGGTAAAACGAAAATATCGGCGAGCTGATAAATATTATTAATTCTTGCGTGTGGAATTTTATCTATAATTGTTAAAGATACTTGTCTAAGTTTACTTTGATTTTCTAAATCTCTTTTTAAAGATCCTGATCCCACAATCACTAATTTTACATTTAAACCTTCTAAAGCATCAATCAACATCTGATAATTCTTTTGTTTTTCCAATCTTCCAACACTTAATATTTTAGTTATTTTATTTTTAGTAGTTTTTGATTTTTTAAACGTGTTTGTATCAACACCATTTGGTAAAAAAACCTTATTTTTAACTTTTATATTTGCTTCTAATGTTTTGTTGGCAACAAAAATTTTTGATGCAGTATGTTTTGCAAGAAAGTTTATTATTTTCAATAAATAAACTTGAAGTGGTTTTTCTTCAATTTGAGCAAATTTTATATAATCATATGCATAATTAAAGGTATATTTTTTCCTAAAAAATATTTTAGAGATTACTGCAGGAAGCGTTCCAAACAAATGATACACCCTGAACACATCACATTCATTAATTTGTTTAAAATTTAAAATTGGCATTAATAATCCATATAGATAGCGATGCAAATTGTATTTATTAGGGATTACGAGAACGTTTTTTGGCAAGCCCTTTACTTTTTCGTTAGCGTACGAGAAAATCATAACTTTATTGAAATTTTTGGAAAATTTTTTGACATAAAAATTTTTGAATAAACTATCCTGCCCAGCCTTTTCTAAATTTCTGAAACTATCACCAGCAGCAAACATAATGCCTAAAATCATTTATTTACAATCTCCTTGTATAGAGACATATATTTAAAAGCGGGTTCAGTGTTGTATTTAACATAGATTTTTTTATAGTCATTTTTTATTTTTTCCTGAAAATATTTGCTTTTTTTATATACCTCTGTAATAGTCTGGACAAAATTTTTAGGTTCTGAGCTTACCACACGACCGTAGACTTTATCTCTCACTATTTCCGATAAATCACCCTTATCACTAACGACTAGTGGCGTTGATACACTCAAGGCCTCAATTGCTACTCTTCCAAAAGGCTCTTGCCAAATAGATGGTACAATTAATAATTTTGCTGAAGCTATTTGTTTTAACAACTCATCATGTTTTAAATATGGTATAACTTCAAATTTACTTTTTTTAAAGTTTTTATGAATTGCGTTTTTTATTTTGTTTTCTAAAACTCCTTTGCCAATGATTTGCACCTTGTAATTTATCGTTTTCAATATAAGGAGCTCTTTCACAATGGGCAAGATTCCTTTTGCGGGGGTTAACTTTCCTACATAAATTATTTTGTTTGTTTTTTTAATCCTAATTTTTTTAAAATCCACTGTGTTATGGATTACATTGATATCCTTGAAGCCGTTTATTATAAATATTTCTCTTTGTCTCTTTGAAATACATATTTTATATTTTATAGATTTTGCTGCAAAATTTATTAAATTGTCCATAATTCTTGATCTTAGGGCAAAAACTGGGAAAAGTAATTTGACTGCTTGCGATCCGTTTGTGTAGTTTTTCAAGAAGTATGGAATATCAGAGAATAAATACTCGGGTAGATCGCAACTTTTATCTTTTTTCAATAAGCAAAAACCCAAATTACATATTGATTGATAGTCTCTAAATGTTATTATGACTGATTTTCTTAAAGCTAGGTTCGCTAAGCATGCCCCCACTATAAAACTTTTACTTTGGATATGAAGAATATCTATTTTTTCCTTTTTTACGATTCGGTATATTTGAATAGCGCTATAAATAAACCAAAATAAATTGTTTGTAAAATAAGGACTAAAAAAAGCTTTTTTATCCTTTAATTTTTTGTAAAATGGAAACCTTATTATTTCAACTCTGCCTATTTTTTCTCTATTCTTGGTTCCGAAGTTCGGCGTAATTACACTAATTTCATACTTTTTTGAAAGCTGTTTTGCCAAAATAAATGTACTTATTTCTGAACCACCCCTATCGAATGGATAAAAAAACTCGACTAGCATAGCAATTTTCATTTTTTACTTTTTTAAAATAATTTGAAACCCACTTGCCTGCTTTGGAAATTTGACTGCTGCTTTTTTTCTTAAATTTGAAATTGATTTATAAATTATCAGAGATACTGGTCCAATGATATCAATGAATCCACGAAACGGTATATCGAAACTACTATATCCAAATTCTACTATAATAAATTTATTCTTTTCTAAAAGTTCGACTATTTCTTCTTTTGTGAATTCTTTTTTATGGTCAGGATCCGAGAACGAACAAACACCCGTATTTTCTTGCAGCCTTTTCCAATAAGTTTCACTATTGGGTACACCTAAGTATACTAATCCGTTTTTTTTAAGAACTCTACCAATTTCATTTAAAATTTGATTTCTGTGGTTTAAATGTTCCAAGACGTCCAGAAAAATAATTTTATCAAAACTACTTGATTTAAAAGTCAACTTTTTTTCTAAATTTGCTTTTTTAAAAAAAATGTTTTTGACATTTTTTTCAGTTGCTGATTTCTTTCCTAGCTTTAAAAGAGCGTTATCATAATCAACAGCAATGATTTTTTTTACATAATTTGCCGCTTTTAATGCAGATTGAGCATTACCAGCTCCAAGATCTAGAACTGTATCACTTTTTTTAAGATTACTTGTAAACCAAGGTCTCTCGTCTAAGAAATGTTTTGGGTGGATTGGGGTTTTTGATTTTCCAGTGAATTTGGTCATTCTTACCGCAAGAGCACTAAGAAGATCGGTATATTTAATCACCATTATTAATGGTTTAAGAATTTTAAATTTCATAGTTTGTTAAAAATTTCTATATGTTTTTTTACTGCTATATCCCACTGAAATTCTTTTTTGATTTTTTGATAGGAATGTTTACCCATTTGGTCCCTATTCCTTTTTTTCTTTAATTTTTTAATCGCCGAGATCCATTCTTTCTCATTTGACACAATAAAGCCGTTAACGCCATCAGTAACCATTTCTGCTGCAGACCAGCCTTTAGACGCAATAATAGGCTTAGCAACCGCCATCGCCTCTAGAGGAGCCAATGGAAAACCTTCATCTATTGCGGGATGTACAAATACGTCCGCCTTAGATAATAATCTAAGTTTTTCTTTACCAAAAACAGGATCTAGTATTTTTATTTGGTGAAGTAAATCTGATTTTTTGGCTTCATTGATAATATTTTCTTTAAGTGGCCCTTTACCTATGAAGATTAGTAATATTTTCTTATCGTTTAATTTTTTTATTATTTTAAGAAGTAGTAGTGGATTCTTTCTTCTTATAAATAAGCCCATAAACATCAAGACCATCACATTTCCCTGCTTTTTAGTAACAGTTTGAGGTTTTAAGTAAGGCGGAACACCGTTGTGTATTGCGGCAATTTTTGCGGGCAAAACATTATATTTTTTTAATATTTTTTCTTTAACATAATTGCTGTCAGTGATTATAAAATCCCAAAAATTATTAAAAAACTTTCCCAAACCATACATCTCTGATTCTCTGAATTGATGGTAGCAGGCAATTATTTTTACTCTTGGGAAAAATAGTTTAAAAAAAACAGCCGCAAAACCGATGAATTGTGGAGAGTGTATTCTCAAAATATCAAATTTTGTCCTTTTATAAGAAAAAAATAAGTAAGGTATTATCAGAATGTTAAATAGAATAGCTGGAAAATGTTTAAAATGAATGTTAGTTATATTCCAATTTTTTACGTTATGATCATAAGGGGCATTTGCAGGGAGAATTATCTCCACTTTTATTCCCTTTCTCGCCAATCCTTTTAGGATTTCTCTATCATAGACCTCACCGCCTAAAATAGAATTTGGAGCAAGGCCAAGTTGAGGTGAGCATATTTTCATTAATTTGAATTTATTGTAAGGTTTAAACCCTCTTCGAGGCTAATTTTGGGATTAAAACCTAATTTTTTTTTGGCCTTTGAAATATCAGAGATGTAATCATTTGTTTCTATTTGCTGCCAGCCGGTGGGCCAGTTTTTAAATTTTATTTGCCCTTTTCCTACTGATCTTGTTATTTTATATGCCATTTCTCGGAAAGACACACCCTTGGAGAAGCCTAAGTTATATATCTCAGATTCGTTTTTATTTAGGGCCGCTACGAAAACATTGATAAGATCATCTACATATAGGTAGTCTCTAGTTTGTGTACCGTTTCCAAATATAATTAGGTCTTTTCCTTTAATTGCTAAATCTATAAAGTGATTCACAATATTATAACCTCGAAATTTTGCATTCGGATGAGGACCATAAACATTTGATGTTCTGAACGTTGTTATGTTTAGATTTGTTGCTTTTGATATTTCAGATCCGTATATTGTGGCTATTAACTTAGAAAGCCCGTAAACGGAAGAAGGATTAGTTGGATGATTTTCATCAACAGGATTTCTTAATGGAGCACCGTACTCTAGCCTGGAAGAGGACAGAATCAACTTAGTCTGTGGTGCATAATTTTTTATTAAATTTATTAAATTTATGGTTGCAAATGTATTTACATTGAAAAATTTTGATGCTTCCCTACTACCCCTTTCGTTGCCGGAAAATCCTGCCAAATGATAAATGGCAAAGAAATTTTTTTTTATGTATTTTTTCATTAAAGCTGTATCTTGAATATTAAGCTTTTTTGATTTGTCGAAAGGTGTAACAATGGCGCTCTCTTTTTCTAATCTTGCTTTAAGGTTAGATCCAATAAAGCCGGATGCTCCAGTAATTAATATTTTTTTATTTTTTAAATTCATATGTAATAAGTTTCAATTTGGTTCTTAGATTCTGTGGCATTTTCATTACAATTATTTTTTTTACAATAGCTAAAACTAAAAAAAAGTCGAATCCTTCATTTTTTAAGATTTTCATTTTTAACTTTAAGTCTAATTTGTCTATAGTCTTTATTCTGACCCGGGATTGAGATTGAGAACTGGTTCTATATTTTAAGAGAATTTTCGGGACATTTGCAATGCGGAATTGATTTTTTGCCCTAAGCAGAAATTCATAATCTTCCGCACCGTTATAACCGTTTTTATAACCGTGTAATTTTTCGTAGACTTCTTTTTTAACCATCCAAGACGGATGAATTACGGGGTTATAGTACGGCAAAACCTTTTTAATTATTTTGTGCGATATTGGATACTTTATTACTCCTACTCTTTGCCCTTTTTTGTTGATTTTTCCCGCCCAAGTTCCGCAGAGTGAAATTTCTTGATTACTTAAGATGAACTGCAACTGAATTTCTAATCTGTTTGGATACGCAATATCATCTGAATCCATTCTTACAATGTACTTCCCTCTTGATAACTCAATTGCCTTGTTTAGTGTTTTTGCTATTCCTAAATTTGTTTTGTTATTAATTAGTTTGATTCGCTTTTCTTTTAGCCTATTTAAATACTCCAAAGAGTTGTCATTAGACCCATCGTCAATAATTATGAATTCAAAGTTTGTGTATGTTTGCGAAATAATACTATCCACAGCTAACTTTAGATAAGGCATTCCATTAAAGTTCGGTAATATAACTGAAATTAAAGGTTTGGTTTGCATCTTATTTTAATTTGTCCGCATAAAAAATTCTAAATCTTTCACAGTTATTTTCTTTTACTTCTTCGCTTAGATTGTTTTCTACGTTTTTACATTCTGGGAGACTTGCTAACGCCTTATAAAATTTGTTGGTGGTCAAATATGTAGAGATTACTAAAAAACTTATAATTATAAATTGATTTAAAAAACTCACTTTTTTTGACAAGTAATTAATAAATATAGCAGTGGTTAATACTACAAATGGTATTGAATAATAAAGCATGTAATCGTGATACCAGGTGATATTTCGAAATACCAACACGTGGGAAATTGCGATAAGAAAAGTCAGCAATATGAGTTTTATGTTTATTCTTTTATTGATCGCAATAATAACACCTATTAACGAACTGATAAGTAAAGGCAAGCCAAAAAATGCTTTCGCACGTTCTGCTAGTACTTTTATCCATAAATAGTTTGTGTAGGGTTGGTTATTGAATGAAAGTCTATAATCTCCTATTTCGAATAAGCTTTTTAAAAAAGTCCCTGTAATTATAAATTGATGAAGTAGAATCAAAAATGTACCAAGGGTTATTGAGGCAAAACTTATTTTTATGATTTTCCAATCTTTGTTATTAGTTAGTATTTCTAAAGTTATTATCCAAATTACAGGCCAGTAACCAGGCCAATCGATCATTATTCCAATAAGTGTTGATATAAAAAATATCTGATAGTGTTTTTTTGAATAAGCGAAAAGTGTAATAGAAATTGATGCGAGAATTAATGGTTCAAAAACCGGAAGCTTACCATAGTATAAAAATAGCGGTGTAAATAGTAATGGTAAAAACGCTAATTTGTTTAAAGTTGTTTTGGAGAGGTAAATAATCATAATAACAGACGCAATAATAGATACAACTCTGGCAACCCATTCTTGAACACCTAAGGTATAAAAGAAGAGGGATAGTATTAATGGATATGTAGCTGGATGATGGGTATGAAGTTGCCAATCTTTGCTTGCAACTGCCCCCCCGTTAACAATCTGCGCACCTCTTGTTTTAATCAAACCATATCTCAAATAATTTTTGGCAATCTGGCTATAAAAAACACTATTAAAATCGTGATGGCCAAAAAACGGTTTGTTTATACCTGGCAGAAATAAAATTAATGTAAATATAGAGATCAATATGTAAAGCACTATGTTTTTTTGCTTCATATCAACTTTTTGTAAACGTTCAATGTTTTATTCGAAACAGTTAACCAATCATAATTTTTGAATAAAATACCTAATCTATTGTGATTGTTATATTTAAGCGTTTTTACAATTGTGTTAGCAAGTAATTTAGGCATTTTAACAGGAACAAAGAAATCTTTTCTTTTTTCTAATAGCTCAGGAATTCCCCCAACATTTGATGCGATTACAGGCAACTGTGCAGCTTTTGCCTCGAGAATCGATAAAGGCTGACCTTCAGAAGCGGAAGGCAGGACAAAAACATGAGAACTTTTGTATTCTTTTATTAAATCAATTCCCTCCTTTTTACCTGCAAATTCGACGTTTGTTACATTTAGTTTTTTGACTAAGTCTTTCATTTTTTGCTCTTCTTGGCCATAACCAACAAGCGTTAATCTTGCCTGCGGTACTTTTGAATTTACAATTTTCATTGCAATAACAAGATCGTCAACCCTTTTAACTGGATCGAATCTACCTACCCAAAGTATTTTTGGATATTTCGCTTTTTTTGTTTTTACTCTGTTAAATTTTTGAATATCGATTCCATTTGGAATATAATGAACTTTTTTGTTGACGTTTTTAAACTTCATAAAGGCTTTCGTTACAGAAATTTGAGAGTCGTATTTAATTCCTGTTAAGATGAATTTCTCCAGAAAGTATCCGGAGGTTTTTTTCGGAGTCTTTTCAAACATTCTTGTACCATGCACGGTAAATACTGTTGGAATTTTCAGAAAATATTTAATAGAAATAGCTAATAACCCTGGCAAAAAAGCTTGAAGGTGAATTATTTCGTATTTTCTTTTTTTAATAAACAAGAAAGCTTTAATTAAAAAAAATAATCTTGCAATGTTGTCTGCAGCATTTGATTTTGATCCAAGTTTAAAAATTTGTAAATTCTTGATTTTCTTTTCTTTGTGGCTTCCGTTATTTCTTGTGATGATATCTATCTCAACACCTTTTTTTGCTAGGTTTTTGGCGATTTCCAGTGTGTTTATCTGTCCGCCACCTACTGCCGGGAACCATGTGTCGATAATAACTGCAACCTTCATAATAGAGACTGGTAAACCTTTTCGGTGTCTTGAGATATTTTTTGCCAATCGTAATGTTTTGCAAGCTCTAAGGCTTCTTTTTTCTTCTTATTATAGACAGACGTATCTTGCATGAGATTTGTGAGTTTTGATGCTAAATCTTTAATATCGTTTGTTTTGAATAACATTCCTCCCAATCCGTTTTTTGTGATCTCTTTATAAATTTTTAAATTCGACAAAACATATGGAACACCGCTTGCGGCTGCTTCTATAACGTTTATTCCAAATCCTTCTATCTCTGAAGCGGAGCAGAGAATTGATGAAGATATTAATAATTTTAACAAGTTTTTTCTTGGATGATTTTTAGAAAAGTGAACATTTTTCTTTAGTTTTAACATTTTAACAATATTTTTGAGTTTAGTTTCTTCCTGACCGGTGCCGACTATTTTAAGTGTACTTTTAACGTTGTTTTTTTTAAGTAAAGCATAAGCCCAAATTATATCTTCTGTATTTTTATAAGGGACCAGTCTGTTTATGCAAATAATCACGGGTGGTTTTTCCCGAATTGCTTTTGACTTAAATTCGCGAAAATCAACACCGCATGGGATTGTTTTGATAATTTTTGGATTTACACCGTTTTTGATCAGCTTATTTGTTGTTTGATTGGAAATAGAAATGAAACAATCCGCTCGGATTAATAGATTATATTTTTCCAAGATCCAACCCGAAAAACCACTTATTAAACCTGAAGTTTTAAACCATTGACCGATAAAAACGTCCGGGTACCAGAATATAGAAGGTATTTTATTTTTTTGAGAAATTCTTTTTGCAATTAAGTGGCATATAAAATTTCCACCATCTACTATGTCTGGTTTGAGATTAGATCCGAATTTTATAGCATCGCTAGTGAATGAGACTAATGAAAATATTGATGCTACATGAGCGTTAGGGTAATAGCTTCTTTTTTTTCCTAACCTATGTATTGTAAACCCAAAGATCTTTTCTTTTGATTTCGTACCAACTAATTTAGAAGTTAATACATGAACATCGTGATTCTTAGCTAAATTCTTGGCAAGATAAAATGTTCTTGATTCAACACCACCAGAAAATATTAAGCTCTTACCTCTTGGGAAGTATTCAGAAATGAGGAGAATTTTCATTTACGTTTGCGGGGTCGCTTAACATTTTTTAGTGAGATAATTCTTATTACTTCGCTGATTTCCTTTCTCATGCTTTCCAATGAAACGTAAATTCTAAACACTAAATAGAACAAAATGGCTATAGATAAATAAACAACTACGTCGATACCTCGACTTATTCCAACTGTTCTTGCAATTTTTGTTGTTATATCCGGAAATATTAATATTACTAATGCAGCAGTCCAAACAGACAACCAAAAAATAAAAAATGGCGGTGTTAGTTGACCATCTTTAAACCGAAGAAAAACACGAGAAATTGGAAACAATAAAAATATAATTAATATTACTTGAACAATAAGAGACATTTGGGGCTAATTTTAGTTTAAAAAACAGCTAAAAGGCAACCCTTTCACCGAAACAAGAGAAAAGTTATTTTTGTGAGAATGTTTAGACTATTTGAAAGTGGTTGCCCCTTGGAAATTGAGTAGTTAGTATAGATTGTTTTAATTGGCACTTCTTTAAATTTTAATTTGTTGGTTTTAATTTCTTTAAAAAATTCGCTTGAAACTTCCATGCGTTGTCCTTTGAGGTTAATTGTATTTAAGCTCTTTTTAGAGAGAGCTCTAAGTCCAGATTGCGAATCTGTCGTCCATACCCCAAAAAGCATTAATGTTGCTACGTTACCGGCAAAATTTATTATTTTTCGACTTTTGGGAATTTTAGTTTTATCTCTGAATCTAGATCCGATAACAATATCTGCAGAATTATTCATAATCGGTTTGATTACTTTTAAAAGATCAGTGTGATGATGTTGCCCATCCGCATCAAAAGTGACAACAATATCTGCATTTTGTTTTTTTGCATAGTCAAATCCGGTTTTTAAGGCAGCGCCAAGACCTCTGTTTAAAATATGCTTCAATACTATTACTTTCCGCTTCTTTGCAATTTTATAAGTCTCGTCTTGCGAACCATCGTCGACTACAATTATTATAATTTCTTTAAAAGGAGATAGTTTTTTAGGTAAGGCGTCTAGAGTTTTACCTATCATTTTTTTTTCGTTATATGCAGGAATTACTATACAAAGCTTCATAAGGCGCTAAAATATTTCCAAGTAATCTTTAACCCGTTTTCTAAATCAGTTTTTGGCACCCATCCGAATCCTTTTATTTTTTGAGAATCGAGAGAACTATTTTGTATTTCTCCTTCCTTGTCATTTAAAAATTTTATTGGTACTGCTTTATTTGTAATTTCTTGCAGATGTTTAGCCAAATCGATTATTGATGTTTCTTTCGAAGTGCCTAGATTAAAAACTCCTGATAAATTGCTTTTTATGGCTAGCATGCAGGCGTTGATGACATCATCGACAAAGATAAAATCTCGAGTTTTTTTACCATTGCCATTTATTTTAATATTTTGATTACTCGATAGTTGTCCGATAAAACTTGTGATAGCACCACCTTCACCGTCTGTTCTTTGTCTTGGTCCGTATACATTTGCAGGTCTAAAAATTATGTATGGAATTTTATTTATTTTACAAAGCTGGAGAACTAAACATTCACCAACGAACTTTGAGAGGCCGTAGTAAGAGATCGGATCTGTTTGGCTATTTTCGATAATAGGCAGTTTTGCGTTTTGACTGTAAACAGCGGCTGAAGAAAAATAAATGAATTTTTTAAGTTTAATTTTTGAGGCAGCTTTGAGCAGATTAATTATTCCAGTAATTGTCGTTTGAAATTCTTTTAGTGCTTTTTCTCTTGAGGAGGATATTGCTGGAACAGCCGCTAGATGAAAAACTATTTCAAATTTATCCTCGCTAAATAATTTGAATATTTTGTCTTTTTCCTCTATGGAAATCTTGTGAAAAACTGCTTTTGTATTAATATTATTAATTGAGCCAGAACTTAAATTATCTAATACTGAAACATCATAATTTTGAGAAATAAACGAGTCAATTAGATTAGAACCAATAAAGCCGGCTCCCCCGGTTACAAGAATATTAAGAGACATAGTTAGCTTTTAACAACAATAAAGATACCAAGCAGCATGATTACCATACCAATTATTCTTAAAAAGGAGATGTGTTCTTTGAGGATTAAAAACGAAGCTATGGTTGTAAAAAGAAATATTAAAGTCGCAAATAGCGGATATACTAGTGTTAAATCTTTAAGGCTAAGAACTCTTAGGGAGATAAAAAACGATAGACCGTAAATAAATAATCCTAAGAGAATTAATGGGTTATTAATGGCTTTTATTGAGTCTGATAAGATTTTTGTTTTTTCACCGCTTATACCGCCGATTAAAGTTAGACCCTTCTTTAGGAGAATATTTGCTGTTACGTTTAAAAGAACGCTTGAGAGCATTAATTTATAAAATCCCATGTCAAAAATATAGCATAAAGCTCTTTGACTAAGCTACCCAATAACCTTGTGAAAAATAAACCGTTGTAATAAAGAGCAAAATTGTGAAAACTAACGCAATTGCCGATTTAATTGCATTGTTTTTAATTTGCGCCATAATTATATAAATGGGGAAGGCAATTAGAACATAGCGTGGCATAGACCCAAGACTCCCTGTAAGAGTAGGAACAATAATTGCGATAAGGCTGAAAATCACCCACTCCTTTTTGGTTGTTTTAATCCCTATTGACAGTAAAATGAGTGTTAAGATCGCTGTAGAAAGCTCAAAAGCTGAATTTACAAAAACGAGACCATGAGTAGTCAACAATTGATTTATCCATCTGTAAAATACCTGAGGCAGCAACACGATTTTTGCTGTTTCGCGACTTTGGCCAAATGCAGATTGGGCTGTTAAAAAGTACAGCGCGTTATTAAATTTATATTGAAGATAAATCATATACCCTATCAAACCAAAGGGTATTAATAAAAATATCGGGCGAAATTTACTTTTTTTATTTGGCAATAAAAGTATTCCTAAAAACAGACCAACTAGCCGTGTAGCAGATGCGAATAATCCAACTAATGCAGATTGCCAATTTTTATTTTGATTTGCCAGATAAAAACTTGAAATTATCATTAGGAAAAATAACCCTTCTGTGTAGACTGCTCCAAAATAAAAAGAGGTTGGGAATGTGAGTAAAAATATTATTGCCCAAAGAGCTACTTTCGGGTTATAAATTTTGACAACTAATTTGTAAAAGATCATGAGGGCTACTAAAAAAGATATATTCGAAATTATTAACGCTGCAATTAAATAATTACCAGATGTGATAAATGAGACTAACTTAATCAAAATTGGATAAAGCGGAAAAAAAACTTGGGTATATTGATACGTATAACCGTCTTTTGCAATTCTTAAATAATGAACTCCGTCGAAATTTGCAAAGGCCCAAATCCAATGCGGTAAACCATACATTTTTAAGGTCTCAACGTAAGGAAACCTATTTGCAAACACCGGAAGAATTTTTGGTGCTACATATGCTGCTAGAGAAATAAATATTTTCCAAATTACAAAAAACAATAATATCTTTATTTCAGTTTGAAATTTATTTGGAAATATTTTCATAAACTTTGATTGTCTCTTTTGCAGCCTTACGCCAAGTAAATGTAGACGCATGTTCAATTAAATTACTTGACAATGATTTACTCTCTTCTTCTGATGAGTTGAGTGCTTCACTTATTTTTTGAGCAATGTCTTCCGGAGATTCTGGATCACAATACATTGCAAGATTTCCATTTATTTCTGAAAGTGATGAATTATTTGAACAGATTACAGGTGTACCGCAAGCCATGCTTTCTAAAACTGATAAACCAAAGCCTTCATAATGCGATGGTAAAATCGTGACTTTTGCCAAGTTATAAATTGCGACAAGGTTTTCATCACTAACATATCCAGTTTTTTTGACATTTTTTTCTATTTTAAGATCTTTAATTTGCTTTTCAATTTCCTTTGATTGAGGAATATTTAAGTCAATTAAAGATTTGCCAACCATAACTATGTTGCATTTGGCGATTTTGACGGCTTCAAGGAGGTTTTTAAGGTTTTTGTTCCAATTAACATCACCGACGTATAGAAGGAACTTTCTAGGCAGGTTAAATTGTTCAGTTATTTTGCTGAGTTTTGATTTGTCATTGATTTTTTTAAAAATTGATCCTGGTGCAAGATAAACAACGTGAATTTTTTCTCGAGCATAGGATAGTTTTTCAGTAACGTCTTTCTTTGAAGTTTCCGAGTCACAAATTATTGCATCAACGTTCTTTAAAGCATTTTTTTGCAAAAATAAGTTAATTGAACCGCGAATTCCTGATGGAAAATGTTCCGGAAAAACTAACGGGATTACATCATGAATAGTAACCACACGTTTGATTTTGCTCTTTGTAGGCAATGTCTGAAAAAAAAGATCAAAATATGGATAATGAATTATATCTGCATCTGTGGGTAGTGCATCATCGAACGGGATAATTTTTATTTTTGGCTGTTTTTGTAACTCACTTAATAAATTCTGGGTGTAACTACCTATTCCTCTTACTCTGTGACCATTTCTTACTGGACTTATGTTAAATGCGACTTTCATTAGTTTTCTAAAATTATATCAGTTTTGAGGTTAGGGAAGATTTGTCGATTGGATATTTACTAATGATCAGTTTCTATGGCCCAATATTTTGCATACGCGTAAAAATAATGAAAGCCGGAAAAAAGTGCCCAAATAAAACCACGGAAACCATCTTGGAAACCTTTATGTCTAAAATATAAATTGTAAAAAGTAATTGAGGGTTTAATGAGCATGTAGTTTAGTATTGATAATATATTTTTTCCTGGATTTTGTTTTACTAGTTCTTGAGCAGTTAAATCCGTGTATCTATTGGCCCGCTCTAAATAACGAGAAAAAGAGGGATCAGCAAAATGTAAAAGCGGATTTTTTAGATATCCAACTTTTCCTTTAACTTTGAGCTGTTCATGGACATTTTCTTCCGGAAGTCTTGCTTTACCTCGTCTAAAAAGTCTGATAACGCTGTCCGGATAAGCTCCGCCTTTTTTTAAAAACCCACCCAAAAACCAGTTCTTCCTGTTTATCCAAAAGGCGTTTTCTGTCGGATTGCTTTTGATCGTTTTTGCTATTTCGTTTTTTAACTCTGGTGTTAGACGCTCGTCAGCGTCCAGTAATAAAACCCATTTACCTTTGCAACTATTGATTGCCATGTTCTTATTAATGTGAAACATAGCTTTGTTTGTCGTAATAATTACCTTGGCTTTAAATTTTTTGGCTATTTGGATAGTTTTGTCAGAAGAAGAACCGTCTGCTATTACAATTTCATCAGCAAAATCTTGTGAGGATTTTAGGCAATTTTCTATATTTGCCTCTTCGTTGTGTGTTGCCAAAGCTATTGAAATTTTAAGGCTTTTCATATTGTTTTATTTTAATTGATCTTTCCATGTTGTGAATAGGTACGATTTTATATCACCTTCCTTGTATTGCCATTTTTCTTGGCGCATATCAGCTTTTACTTCTGCCTTTTGGGCTGCAAGCCCGCCATATTTAGGCTTGATCCAGAAGTCTTTTGTATTAATATATAAATAAAAAATCCAAAAGAAAATTGAAATAACCGCAATAATATTTTTCGGATATAGACCCAACAATTTTTTTTGTAAGTACACGATAATAAAAAGTACTGATGGTAAAGTAATTAGAAAGTAATAATCTGATATTTGTCCTCCATAAAGTGTAAAGCCAATTAATGGTCCAATCAACCAAAACAAAACTAATTTTCCTTGAAGCTTTACCTTTTTATCCTTTTCAAAAAACAAAATTACAATTAAAAATAAGGGCGGTAAGATATATTTGAAAATATACTTAATTAGAGGAATGAAAATTATAGTTTCCAATAAGATCAGGCTATCGGGAATGCGGAAAAGCAAAAATCTAAAATGAAAACCTATGAAATAATCATTTAAAAAATCTCTTAACTTGTAAAATTCACTATGGTAGCTAAAAAAGTCTGCAAAAATAACAGGCACTAGCCAAACTAGATAAAGAGGGATCGAAATTAAAAACCATCTTAATGATTTTGATTTATTAGGAATTAATAATAAAGACGGCAAGACAATCAGTGGTAAAAAAATGGCCGTGAAATGAATATTAAAAAATAAACCGCATAAAGCCGCTAGTGCTAAAAACCATTGAAAATTACTAAGACAAACTTTGTATAGGCAATAAAAGATCAAAACCGATATACCGGGGACTAAAGATACGTTCCAGGGAATCTGGTTTTGGCGGATTAGATAATTGCTTACTGCATAAATAAATAAGCTTAAAAAGCCGCTTTTTCTCCCAAGCAGCTTGGTAAATATTATATAAATTACTAAAAAGTTAAATGAATTTATAGCTATATTCAAATAATTTGAAGCCATTGGGTCTGATCTCGAAAAAAAATAGAAAGGCAGTAGTAAATAATAGTAAAGTGGACCTAGATGAAAATGGCCTATTCCAGTTATCGGACCGACAAGGACAAATTTACCCATAATTAGATCTCTCACAATCCACGCATCTCTACCCTGGTCCCAACCAAAGGGAAAAACACTCTCTATCCTATAAAACCTTAAATAAAGACCAATTATCAAAACTACCAGAAAAAAGTAAAAAAATTTCGAATAAATAAATTTAATTATTTTCTTGTTATTACTGATTAGTAAAACATTTTTAAGGTAAGAGTAGGGAAAATATTTGTTTATATTAAACATAAAATAATAAAATTATCTCGTAAATCCTAAAAGCGGCAAAAATTGATTATTTGGATTATTGCAAATTTCTACTGTAGTTGATTGCGGCTTAGGGGAAATCACTCCGTATGCCCCGAATTTATAATCCACCTTAAGCTCTACTTTTTCCCACGAAGTTGCAGGTATAACTATTTTGTAATTCGGAGCTCCGATGTTCGGTTTAACTGTTTTGAGATTGTTTTTCCAAAAAAGGTATCTGAATCCGACACTCTTGCCTAATTCTGCTATATAATCTATGCCTACGCAGGGGTAATTATTTATCTTTGCATCACGACTTATGTATTCAACCAATAATTTTTTTTGTAAATAATTGTTTGTCATTTCAGGTCGAGTTATGAGAAAAAATAAATTTAATAAAAGCAAAATTGGTAATATTACAAAAATTTTTAGATTTGTAATAAATAATGAAAAGACTAAAAGAGAAACGACTATAATGCTATTGAAATAATACTCCGGTACAGCTCTTTTCGAAATTTGCTGAGCAGTAATTAATATCGCAATCCATGCAAACATTAATAATATCTGACGATTAGCCAAAACTCGCCGATGTTTTTCATAAATTACAACAGAGACAATAATCAGGAAACTCAAGAAGTGATGGAATTTGGGTTTTAACAAATATGCACCAGTTATTGAGAAGGAAGAACCGTCGATAATTCTGATGAATCTTGTAAAACCGCTCGCTTCTCCCCTTTCCAAACCTAAAGAATTTAAAAAACCGCGCAGTTCCAAAAAACCATGGCGTAGTTCAAACATCCAGAATGGCGACATTAGCATCGTAAATAATATTAAACCTGTTACCAGATTTTTTATTTTGATTTTCTTTTTTGAAAGGAAAATTGCAATAGGAATTAATATCGTCAGAGGTAAAAGCCCTACGTGGATATGCCATATGAGTCCTACCAACACTCCTGCGTAAATTAGTCCTGCTTGTTTCCCTTTAAGAAGTAAAAAAAGTGCATATAAAAACCAGATTGACCACAAAAATATCGGCTGTGTTGGCACAACCCACCTGTCTAAAAGAGCGATGGGCATAGATACGGCGTATAAAAATGCACCTATTAAGCCTACGTTTTCGCTAAATAGCTTTTTAAAAACATAATATATGCTTATGAACGAAAGCATACTAATTAAGATAGCCTGAGCAATTGCACCAATCGGATCCATTTTAAATATTACAAAAAATGGTATGAGTGAATAATAATAAAATGGCCCAATATAAACGCCGTCTAAGCTTGTTTCCTGACCAATTAAGCGAATGTGGTGATCCACCCATATATCTTTGACTATCCAGGAGAAAAGATCCTGATCGTGATCGAAGGTATAAAATTGTTGAACTTTATATAACCTAAAAAAAAGTCCTATTAAAATTATTACTATCAGAATTAGTTGTGATTTTGAGAATCTGTTAAAAAATTTCACAATGTTTATAAAAAGTTTTAATTTAAGGATGATGAGACAGGCTAATTGCTTGTTTATTATTCGGCGGAACAATAGTCTTTAAAATAATAAAATCCTTGGGATACGTTGGAGTGTCCATTGATGAAACGAAGAGGTCTTTGTTGGATTCCGGTTTTTCTGCATTGAAGTAATACTTGTCGAAATGTTGATTTGATCCTGATATTTGATAAAGTTTTGGGTCGTATTTGGTATAAAACAGCCAGTAAATGTAGGCTTGTTCGAGAGACGAGTTAATTTTTATTTTATCGTACGAATCTTTTAATTTTGACGATTCAATTACAGCTTCCTTAAAACCATATTGCCACGCATCTGCTTTATCGACAGGATAGTGAACGTGATAATTGTGTAAATAGAGTAAAAAAGAAACGATTATCCAAGCACAAAAAGCGAACGTGATTGTCTTGTTTTTATTGTTTTTGATATTGAAAAGGTTAACTGCTGCTGTAGAGCAAATTATTTCAATTACTGGGAGCAAAGGAAGACTTCTTATAGCGTGCGGCGAAGGGGTTGCGAGGGATGAAGCAATGGGTGCAATTAGTAGCCATGAGAATATTATTTTGGTACTCTTGTTGAGATTCGTAAGCAATAAGTAAACCCCAACAGCAAAAAGAGGTAATTGAAATAGATAGAACATACCCATGTTTTCAACATGATGCCTTCCGTTATCGTCTCCTGAGACAAAAAGAAAATTAAGGTCGTAGTTTGCTAAATAATTAGAAGCCGTATCTAATAAGAAAAAAACTTTGCTGGAATGAATATATTTTCCTAATTTAAAATTTTTTCCATAATCTTGCTTGTTGTATTTTGCTGAATTTTCAATTTCTTTCTGCCTTGTGCTTAGACTCGATGATTGAAGACGACTAAAAAGAGCCTGTTTTGGTAGTAAGATAAGCATAGGTACAGAAAAAATAAAAATTATACAAATAAAAGAAATCAGGATTTTTTTTGGGATAGCTAATATTTCTTTTTTATAGATAAAAAATATGGATATTAGAATTAGAGGGATGAAAATTTTTTGTGTGTGATAAGAATATAGAGACAGAACTGAAGCAATTGCGCTAAGAATAATAAAACTGTGTTTTTTTAACCCGTATAAAAGGGCGGTGATTGTTAAAACTGTAAAGAATAATCCTACGTTGGCTTCAAATCCAACCCTTGAAAATTGTAGATGCCAAGGTGAAATTGTAAACAAAAACATCGCAATGAGACTTATTTTATTTCGATTTTTGTCATCATGAAAGAGAAAATTGGCTAGAAGAAAGATGAGTGGAACGGTTAAAAAACCAAACAGTGCTGAAGGTAGCCTGACAGAGAATTCGTTGAGTCCGAAAATGGCAATTGCAGGTATATTTAAGTACATATAAACTGGCGGTTTATAATCGTCGAAGGAACGATTTGCTAGGGGAAGAAATTTTCCGTATTCGTCTCGAGCCGTTTTGAGAATTGAATAAGCGTTATAACCATTGCTTACTTCATCCCAGTCTAAGCTAAAAGGTACTGAACCCAATTTATAAAACCTTAGTAGAAAGGCCAAAAATAATATTAGAATGAATAATTTTTTATTCATGAGAATTTAATCTACTGATAAGTTTTAGCACAATCTAACAACTTATTGTTAATGTTAGATTTTGCATCTTTATCATTCATTTTTTCTAAATCTTCTACACTTTGAATTAAATAATTATTAAAAATACTCTGACGACAATTAAGCAACTTTTCATTTTTAATTTTAAACTCTTCAAATAATTTTTTATCTGTTTCATATGCTATTAATGCTAGGGAATTATTTTTTCTTCTGAAATAATGACTAGGCTTATTAAAAGAAAAAGATTTACAGCTCTCAAGTTGAATGGTCAAATCATATTGACCTAATAGAAAATCGTTTAAATCTAAACAGTTTTTGTTTATAAAGTTTAAGTTAGAAAGGGTAAAATCACCTTGAAAATATTTTGTTTTTTTCTTGACCTTAACGTTAGAAATGTCTAATTTATTGAAAAATAAGTAAAAGATATAAGTTCCATCATGTTCTGAAAGACCAATTTTATTGTATTTCTTAACTTCGTCACTTGCTAGAAACAAAGCAAGCTCTTTTCTTTCGTAGTTCCTGTAAAAAGGCTCATGGATTGGAGAAATTAAGAAATATTGATAGATAAAAACGATAAACTGAAAAATAATTATTGCTATAAGAAATATTGATGTTGTTACTTTAATCTTCTTCGAAGCAGTTATGATAAATGAATAAATTCCATAGGCTGCGATTATCTGCCAAAAAGGTATTAGATAAAGAGCTCGCTGAAAATTTGGAAAATCTTCAAAAGTTATTGCGGATGGAATTGGACTCAATAATAACGCGCCTAAAATAAACCATTTCAATCTTTTACTTTGATACCTAAACATTGTATAGATTCCAAGCAATAGACCTACATACTCTGCAAGTGTGAACATTCCCATCATTGGTAATCGATATCTTATCGGTCGTGTGGTATCAAAAAGAACTGTTGAAGGTTCGAAAAAACTTAGATACCGTTTACTTATATCTTGAAGGTAGGCTAAAGGCTTGTTGTGTATAGCCCTAACTATCAAGGGTTTAATGCCCAGCGTTCCAGATTCTGTAATTGATTCATTAAGCGCCCTTTGGACTTCTGGATACGAAAAAGTACTCACCTGATTGAATCTGGCATTTGCTTTACCTTGTACTAAATTAAATCCTAAAGGAAAAATTAAATAGATTATTAAAATTAACAAAACTAATTTATACCTATAAGATTTTGCTCTTTCAAAAAGATAGTGTGAAAATAACAATAAGATAATTAGTACCGGTGCCATAAACCTGGATGTTTGGTAAATAAAAAAGCTAAAAAATAAAAATATATAGATTAATGGTAGCCAAATTTTTCTTCCTTTTTCGAGAAAATTTAAGATAAAAATTAATGACAATAAAACGCAAAAGGAATCAAAAATACCATCCGAAGAGGCTCTAGAAAATACTATTTGATACGGAGAAATTGAAAGCAAGAATGCGGCTAAATAACCAATTTTTTTATTAGAAAAAATCTTGAAAGCAAGCAAATAAGTTAAATAAATGGTAATTGTGCCTAATATAGCCGCAGGTAATCTGGTCGAAAATTCGTTTAATCCAAATGCCCTCACAGAAATTGCTGTGAAATAACTATTGCCAGCTGGCCTGAAATCTTGAAAATAATCGATGTCTGTTGGCAAAAATTCCCCATGAATATTTTTTAGATGTTGTGAGATTAGAAAGGCGTTGTATCCACTTTGAGCTTCATCATAATGCAGTCCCGAAGGTACTTTTGATAAGTAAGTTAATCTTAATAACGCTCCTAAAAACAATATCCCAAACAGAATCAAATTTGGGCTGAGCGAAAAGCGGCGAAAATATTCACGGAGTAATTTCATAAAGACGCAGGTAGGTGCCGCCAATCCCTTTTTTGTATTTGACAATGAAATTTAGGTGGGAACTTTTAATCTCTTTCTGATTTTCATTAAAAATTAAGTAGGTTTTTTGGGTCCTGGCAATATCTAAAACTTTTTGAGGTAAATTATCAGTATCTACTGGCCAATAGCCGTCTACTTTTGGATTTGTCTGCCCGTAAAAGTAAATCTGCAATGCGTACGGGAGAAGCCCAAAAGTTCCTTCTGTTGCAACATAAATTTTTTGAGATTTAGATTGTTCTTTAAGATATGCTGTGACCTCTTTCACACCGTATCCGGAAGGCCAATCGTTTAAAAATTGATTTGAATCATCTTTGGGTATCGTTGAATTGACTGGATCTGTTAATAGTTTATATGAGGAATAAATTGGTAAAAGTAAGATTAAAATTAACCCAATTGACAATAAATTTTTATATCTTGAAAAAATTTTGAAAAGTTCAAATATAAAGAACGAGATTGTAATTATTATATATGGAAAGTAAAAAAGTATAAACCTTGGATAAAGAACTGTATTAAAAATAACTTCGGCGAAAAATGGAACAGAGATAACTATTAATAAATAAAATATTGTTAGATTTTTTTTAACTAAGCCGTAAATTGATGATAGAATGAGGATAATAAATAGTGGTAATGAAAGGTAGCCGATTAACCATTGCAATAAAGATTTAAAATTAGACGCAGAAAATTGAAATGGGTTTGAAATTACTTCTGGAAATGTGCGGATGAAGCTAAGGTTTTTTCTGGCTATTATATAGAAAAGCGGTGAAAGACGAAGACTGTTATACATCGCTTCTGCGAGAATAACTGTGACCAGCGTTAACAGAATCCATTTAATAAATTTCTCTTTAAAATTCTTTTTATTAAATTTTGCAAATATCAGTGAAAAAGGTAATAAATAGATAAAAAATTCTGCTGAAGATTTTGTTATTAAGGCAAAACCAATCACAAAACCATTAAGAAATGCCAAATCCAGCCTTAAATATCTTGCGATAAGAACAGAAAAGAGGACTGCATAAATACCAAACATAGCAAGAAGTGAATCGTAAAGAGCCAAGCGGTCATATAGTAATGTGAAAGGCATTATAATATAGAGAATGGATGCTATGATTGCGACATGTTTATTGAAAAGGGTTTTAGAAAGCAAATAAATTCCGACTACTGATCCGCATCCCGCAAAAACTGAAACCATCCTTGTTGCTATTAAGGGGTCTGGGATGAATTTTTGAAAAACAGCAGCAAGCCAAATAAATAGCGGCTGTTTGCCATCAACTAGCGAGATAAATCTATTTGCTGGATCATGAAGGGCAACCTGAGCCCAGAATGAATAAATAGCTTCATCAGTGAAGATAGGAATGACGTTCAAATTAATGAGACGAGTTATAAAATAGGAAGGAATTAACAAGAGTAATAGTAGATTTTGTTTTTTCACCTGACTGCCTCTCCGATTTCAAAAACAGTTTTGCCGCTTAAATTTTCAATAGATGTTAATTTTTGTGCGTCTTTTGGCAAACTTCCAGGTGTCGTAATAAAGAGAATTCTTCCTTTGTCTTGAATCTCGTCGGGTTGAGCAAAAGTGAATTTATCAAAACTTTTGACGTCGATAAAACCAAATTGATCTTTGACTATTTGTGCAGATTTTAAATATTGTCGCGGATCAACTTGCATATAAAGCAAAAAGTAAATATATGGCCTGCCATAATTCTTGGTAACGATAATGTGGTCTTCTTGATTATAGCGAGTTTGCGCATACTCTACAGCTTGTTTGTAGCCGTATTGCCATTCGCCTGAATAATCGATCGGCCAGTGGACGTAGTAATTGTGTAAATAATAAAAGAGACTCACAAAAATAATAATCAAGGCTGTAGGCTTTAGAAATTTAGCATATTTTTGTGTTGATTTTGCTAAATGATAAATTCCAAAACCACTGATTAACTGAAAAGTAGGAAGGATATGGATCATGCGAAGTGCATGTGGTGTTTCTCGTGCGGTAGCGGGGCCAAGAGGCGACACGAGGAGCCAGCCAAAAATAAGGCTTGCGTACTTTTGTTTTTTTGCTACTAAAAAGTAAGCCCCGGCAATTAATAGCGGCATCTCGAAATAATAAAGTTCACCATTGTCCTGAATAGACAAACGTGGATTTACGTCTCCCTTTGAAAAAAGAAAGCTTGGATTAAAAGCATCGAAGTAATGTATTAAATAACTTTGTGAATAAAATAAACGACGATTGTGAATAATTGTCGACCACCAGCCAAAATTATCTTGTTGACGATAGTGGATAGATTGGTTAGAAGGTTCCAAATTTTTAAAAATACTGACTTCGTTAAATCTTAATTGACCCTCTTTTGTTTTGGTTACAAAATTATAAAGTGGTAAAAAGAGTATTAGAGCAATAATACCTACTAAGAAAACATACTTGTAATTTTTTATGATTTCTCTCCTGAAAAAAAACGCTAAAACTAAACCTATAAAAGGCACAAAAAGTCTCTGACCGGTAAAGGTGTATATTCCCGCTAGAAAAAATAGAGCTGAGGGAAAGGCGTAGATTGGTTTGTCTTTGGCGAATTTTATAAATAAAAAGATCGCGAGAGTTGAGAAGAATAAACCTAAATTTCCTTCAAATGCGCCTCGGGAAAATTGAAGATGCCATGGAGAAATTGCTAGTAAAAATGAGGACCAAAGTGCAATTATTTCATTTTCGAAAAGCTTTTTTGCCAATAAATATGTAATTATTACGGTTAATACTCCAAAAAAGGCTGAAGGGAAACGAATAGCAAATTCTGTTGGGCCAAAGAAAGCAATCGGTAAAACTGCTGCATAAATATAACCTGGAGGTTTATAGTCTCCGAAAGCTGCAAAATACGTGAGCGGTAAAAACTTGCCATGCTCATCATTGGCTGATTTTAATATTGAGTAAGCGTTGTAACCTAAAGATGCTTCGTCCCAATATAAGGATGGTGGCGTGGATGAAAGTTTGTAAAATCGCAGAAAAATTGAAAGGAAAATAATAAAGGCTAAAATATACTTATTCATAATTTTTAAAGTAGTACAGAGCGCCTAACATTGCAAATATTTTATAGAAAATAGCGATTGCTTGTGCTCTATCAAAAATTACTGGAAATATTGGCACTAGCAAAAAGATTAATATCAGGGGCCATATTTTCCTAGACGAAATGTAGTAAATAAAAAATAGCCAAAATGCGAGTCCCAATAAACCAACGGATTTATAGGCAATTTGCGGGTCCAGAGAATTAAAATAGCATTTTGCAAATTGAGAACCTCCAATTCCTACCTTGTTGTGAAGGAACCTAGTTAGCAAAACTGATTGGCTACCTCCGTCTATTTTTTGTTCAAACCAAATAATTGGAGGCAGGGCTTGTTTTATTGTTCTGATGTTGCAATCATCAATAGACGGAACTGGTTTTAGTATCCAAAAAACTGCAATTATAAAAACCAGAAATATTTTCATTATTGTTCTGAAATTCTAAAGACCGGTTCGCCATGAGCATAAATAATTTTAAGAGTTTTTTCTTTATTACCATCGTCAGGTGTTGTAACCATAAGAACTTTACCACTATTTTCAAAGTTATCGCTTCCGTGTTCAAAGAATCTATACTTATCGAACGAATTTAATTTTCCTTTGACTTGGCTTTGATAGCGCTTTGGGTCATATTTTGTATAAAATAGAGCATAGATATAAGGCTCGCCCCAATAGGATGTAATTCCAACTGTATCGTATTTATCTTGATTCGAACTTACATACTGCACCATATCTCTATACCCCTCTTGCCAATCCAGCCCTTTTTCTTTCGGATAGTGAACGTAATAAACATGGAGGTAAAAAATAACGTTGTAAATAGTTATCATTAACATAATGACTGCGGAAATTTTTAAAATAGTTTTGTTTAAATCCGACTTGAACAAAACAAAAATACCAACTGCTGTAAATATTGACCAAAGAGGTAGAGAAGTAATGAAACGCAGGGCATGTGGAGTTGGAGCAGCTATCGCTGCGGGTAAGGGAGAAAGTATTAACCATGAAAGTAGCAGGCTCACTCCTTTATTTCTTTTCCTGATCATTGATGTTAAACCAATAATTATAAAAGGCAGTTGGAAAACGTAAAGTTCACCTTCGCCCGTTGGTGAATGTCTACCCTGTGAATCGCCTGAAATGAATAAGAAAGTTGGAGAGAAATGAGAAAGATAACCAGAAATAAAAATTTCAGCTGCGTTTGGCCTGGATAAAATCGAGACGTTTTTGCCTCTGGTTAATGCTATTTGATAGTCTAAAATTGTTGGGAGTACGAATATAATCATAATTAATAGGGGAAATAATATTTTTTTGCCGAATTTAAAAAATTCTTCTTTATAAATAAAACCAATGCAGAATAAAAATAATGGAACCCAAACTTTTGCTCCGTGGTAAGTATTAAATGACAACCCAAAACTTATTGCCGAGAGAATAAGCAACTTATAATTTTTAAAGGAGTATAAAAATAAAACGACTCCTAAAACATCGAGAAAGAGCATTAAATTAGCTTCGAACCCTGCCCTTGAAAATTGCAGGTGCCAAGCAGAAATCGCCATGAAAAAGGTACTAAGTAGGGAGATCGTTTCATTCTTAAGTATTTTTTTGGCTAAAAAATATGTTAGGAGCACAGTCAAAGTTCCAAAAAAGGCGGAGGGGAATCGAATTGCTAATTCATTGAGTCCAAAAATGGCGATTGAAGGAACTAAAAGGTAAAAATAAACAGGATTTTTGTAATCATCATAAGATCTAAACGTGAAAGGTAAAAAACTTCCATATTCGTCGCGTGCTGTTTTTAAAATACTGTATGCGTTGTATCCAAGCGCAGCTTCGTCCCAGTATAATCCTGGAGGATTGGCCGTTAATTTGTAAAATCTTAAAAAAGCGGCAAGAGTAATGATTAACGCTAAGATTATTTTTGTTTTCATTGACCGCCTACTATATAAATTGCTTCTTCGCCATTTAGATAATTAATTTTTTTTAGAGGAATAGTGTTTTTTGGAAATTCCTCTGGTAAGCCAGCAAACAAAATTTTACCTTCTTTTTTTTGTTCACTAAAGTGCAATGGCTTAAAATAATATTTGTCGAATTTATTTCTGTCTTCTAAAAATCCTCCAGACACAGTTCCCCCTTCTTCTTGATATTTTTTTGGATCATATTTTAAGTAATAAAGCCAAAATTCATGAGGCTGTTCAAGCTTTGTAGATACGATTACTTTGTCATAGTTTTGTTTTACGCTTTCGGTGAAAAGGACTGCTTCTTTTCTGCCAAAAAGCCATGATTTTGAAAATTCGATAGGTAGATGAATGTAATACTGGTGTAGGTAAAATAGAAAATTGAGAGTCAGTAGGATAATTGATGAGAATAAAAACAATTTGTTTTTTTTGAGTGACAAATATAAATAATAAAAGCCGATGGCAATGAAAAATTGAAACACAGGCAGGTATATTTCACTTCTGAGTGCATGAGGGACTCCCCACGTAACTGAAGCCGCCACTGGAGC